>ENA-OPSF01000047-OPSF01000047.1-human-gut-metagenome-genome-assembly--contig:-NODE-47-length-98409-cov-7.340495_pt1 | contig 98409 bp, 77 predicted proteins | sample MGYA00241452_ERZ501896 | MGnify/ENA primary metagenome ERZ501896 (study PRJEB25962, sample SAMEA2042111) | human gut metagenome | biome: human gut; feature: human-associated habitat; material: faeces... | reverse complement strand
ACTTATACGAGTCAAATCTGCCCCTGTTTGGAACTATCTATTTCCCGACAGCCCCCTCTTTTTCGGTTAAAACACGTTATCATCTGGATAATGTGTCATAATATCTTCTACTTTGCATTCAAGAATATTGCAAAGCTTATCTAACGTATTTACTTCTACATTCTGATTATGCCGAAGTCTATTTAACTTGGAATGATTTATTGAAATCTTTCTCTGTGAATATCCATGCACGATTCTGAACTTTCTTCACAGCCGCGCGTACGATGCGGTCCGCTTTTTCAAGTCAGCCAAGGACAGCTTCTACAGTGGTGACAGCTGTGAGGATGATAGTGATCTGATTTTTCGTAGGTGATTGTATTGATCGGAGGTTCTGGAAATCAGATTGCTTCCATCAGTGGTAAAGCACTTTTATTTCTGATACTTTCATGAACTGCCACGAGAGCATCCTAGCTGTGTTATTATCGTGCCCTGCAGGAAGGCCCGCCAGTGCCATAGTGCTCATGGTAAGCTGAGTAATCTGGTGACTGTTGCATTTTCTTATCCTATCTTTGGGAAAATCTGAATAAGAAAGCTGCTGGATTACAGGAATCATATGGGTATGATATACTGAATTGTGACAATGGAACTTACGACTCCTAGTTCGCGCCGCATCCGACGGTATAGATCCTGAACTTGGAAATAAATATTTCGAAGGGAAACTAGAAAAAATTAAATTATGTATTGCATGCCATCAGGGATGCTTCGGAAGATTTTTCCAGAATAAAGATATCAGCTACACGGTGAGTCTTGCCTGCGGCAGTGAGAGAAGCTATGCACTGATGTCGACTGAAACAACGAAAAAGATTATGGTAGTCGACGGAGGTCTTGACGGTATGGAAGCAGCCACGGTCTGCGCAATTCGGGGACATGTGGTAGACCTGTTTGAAAAAAAGATAAACTTGGCGGCGTATTTATTGCGGCAGCAGCTCTGGAATTCAACGAAGATGATAAAAGACTGATAGAATGGTATAAATGTCAGATTAAAAAACTGGATATTCATTTCCATTTAAATATAGAAGTTACAAAAGTAATGACAGAAGGTTATGATGAAATTTTTGTCGTAACCGGCGCGACAGAAAAAAAGTAAATATCCAGGGATTTGATGTGCCAAATGCAACTTACGCGGTAGACGCACTTCTGCATTCGCAGGTTAAAGGAGATAATGTTCTATTGTCGGCAGCATACTATAATATGCTGATGGAGTCACTGGACTATTACAAAGTAAAAGTAATCAAAAACGTAGTTGTTGAGAAGTATGAAAATGGGATTGCAACTATAGTTGAGATCGCAAAAAATGAACCCAATGATGCCGACAGAGCAAAAAGAATATTCTGACTGGTGGTTTAGGAAATGCAAAACATGAAATTCCGGCAGACCATATTGTCGTGTCCATCGGATACAATGCAAATCAGAAATTATATAAAGAAATAAAAGGAGATCATACATATCTCATCGGGGATGCAGAAAAGCCAACGAATATTATGGACGCAATCTGGAGCGCATATGAAATTGCCATGAAGCTGTAGATTCATACAGAAAAAATTTTGAAGTAAAGCGGGGCTTTTTATCATATGATCCGCCCGAAATCATGTCTTGAGCTTCGTTTCCCCAATATGGTAAAATAATCTGTAAAAGAACAATAATAAGAAAAATCTGAAACTGTGTATTCTTATATTTTCATAACATACTGTCAGAGAGATAATTTTATTATTTGGGAAAAGGAGAATATCGGATATGGAACTGGACAAAAATTCACAGCAGCCTCTGTATATGCAGTTGATGAAAGAGATTAAGGAGCAGATACAGAATGGGTATTATAAACCGGGCGATCAGATCCCTACAGAGAACCAGCTGTCGGAGCTTTATCAGGTGAGCCGGATCACTGTGCGCCGGACGATCGAAGAACTGTGTGCCCAGGGAGTCCTGGTGAAACGTCAGGGTAAGGGCACGTTTGTAGAAGCTCCGAAGATCTACCGCAAGATTGAAAATGATAATAATATGAGTTTTTCTGCTGCATGCAGAGCAAATGGAAGACGGCCGTCTTCGCACATTATTTCCTGCACTGTCATGGATGCGGAAAACTGGCAGATGGAATTTCTGAAGCTTCATGCTGACAGGCGTCTGTATCATATCGAACGTATCCTGTCGGCAGATGATCTGCCGATCATCTATGAACATATTTACATACCGGTAAGCCGGGTACCGGATCTGCAGGTGGAACGCCTGGAAGGCCGATCGTTCACCCGCATGCTCAGCGAGGAATATAATGTACAGGAATCCGAGAAAGGACACAGTACGGTGGAGGTGCGTATGATCCCGCAGTCGATCACGGAACATCTGAAGATGAACACTGGTGAACCGGTTATGATTCTGACCAGTTATATCAATGATAAAGAGGAGAATCCGCTTTATATCAGCTATGAGATTATAGCGGGCGGACGATACCGGATTTCAATCTGAAACGGTAATTTATAAAAGGTTATATCTGAAAAAGAAGAGGGCTTAAAAGCTAGACATTTCAAAATGAGAAATGCTGTTTTCAAGTCCTTTTTTTGTAAATTTACAACAAAAAAAGGACTTGAAAAATATTTATTAGTAACAAAGTTCCTAAGCACAGAAAAGGTTATATTGTAATATAACGTTATAAGATGATATAATATATTTAAGAAAGGAGGGAACGAGAAATGGGGAAAAATTTCTCAAAAGTGATAGCTGCAAAGCACTTGTTTGACGGCGTTCGTGACGATTCATACGAAGGTTATATCTGCCTGAAAGACAATGTGATCGTCAAAGCCGGAACTGGGGCTCCGCCGCAGGAGATCACAGATCAGGCAGAGGAATTCCTGCAGTTTGATGAGGAACTTGTGATGCCGGGTATTACAGACACGCACACATTTTTTACCGGGTACGCGGTATTTCATGTCGGAGCAGATATGTCTGATGTAACCGACAGTGAGCAGGGGCTGAAGGCACTGCAGAAGTATGAGTGTGGGAGAAGTGCAGAGGGAGCCATTTTTGGTCACGGATGGGATCCAGAGAAATGGAGTCAGACTGAAGGGGAAAAGATGCTGGAAACAGAGTATTCGGACAGAGCTGTTATCCTGTTTGCCGCTGACAGATCAACCTGTATTATGAACCGGAAGGCAAGAGAGCTTTACGGGTTTACACCGGAGAGCTGTTATCCTGAAAGTTATCACCGTATTATGAGGGAATATCTGAATGACCGTGAGTTTATTGAAAAGGAATTTTCAGACTACATGAAAATGATGAATTCCCGGGGCGTAACAACTGTAAAGGAAATGGGGTTCGATGATTTCTATGGCTTTACGGATTATCTGAAGGAAATGGAAGACTCCGAAGATATGCATCTCAGATTCTTCTTTATGTCCCAGCCGGTCGGAGAGAAGATGAACCTTCCTTATGCAAGAGCGATGAGAGAAAAGTTTACAGGAGACAAGGTAAGATTCAGTGGATTTAACAGGATGACGGACGGGACGATCGCAGCATATAAGGGAGATCTCAAAACGCCATATGAAGGACAGACGTCTACCTGCACGATTGATATTCCTTATGATGAGATTGAGGCGGACGTACTTGCAGCGGATGCGGAAGATTTCAGATGGTCTCTCCATGCTCAGGGAGACGGCGCAGTAGGAAAGATCACACAAATCTATGAAAAGTGTAAAAAGGAAGACGGGCGGCTGAAGAACCGCCATGCTGTCACGGACATGGAATTTACCGACCCTGCAGATCTGGAAAAACTTGGAAATATGGGAGTGACAGCAGAGCTCTATTTCCAGATCATGTCACTGGATCCAGCGAAGGTACTGCTTGATAATATCAGCAGGACGATCGGGTCTGAAAGGGGAAAGTATTACTGGAACCGCAGGAAAATGCAGGATTCTGGTATGATATTAAGCGGGGCTACGGATCTACCGCTTCTGATCACAAGTCTGCCGGAGTCAGTCTATTACTCGTGCGGCGGATATCTGGATGGCAGGGATACTTCGTTCCAGCCGGAAAATACCATTACTGTATCGGAAATGCTGAAAGCATGGACCATCGGCGGAGCCAGAAACCTTTCTATGGAAGATAAGCTTGGAACGCTTGAGGAAGGGAAGCTTGCAGACATTACAGTATTTGACAGAGATTTTCTTCACGCAGATCCTGCAAATGTAAAAAACGCCGGCGTAGTTATGACAATCATGGACGGAAAGACGGTATATAAAAAATAAAAGGAGAAGAGAGTAATGGCAGAGAAGAAAAAATTCAAGATACATATGCCTCATGTAATCACTCTGATCTTCTTCCTGATCATTGTAGTGGCAATCCTCACCTGGATCCTGCCAAGCGGTGAATTTGAGAGGACGATCATGGAGACTTCCACAGGCGAAAGAGAAGTCGCAGTTGCTGGCACCTATCATACAGTAGCCAAAATCACAGAAGATGGCACGAGTCTCAGACAGGGGATTGCCGAGGTACTGATGGCTCCGGGCAAAGGCATTCAGTCAATGGTAGAGGTACTGGCCTTTGTATTTATTATCGGCGGTGTGTTTCAGATTATGGCAAAGACAAACGCTCTGAATATGGGAATCCAGAAAGTCGTTAGGAAACTGGGATCCAAAGATGTGCTGATCATACCGATTCTGATGGCCCTGTTCGGATTGGGCGGAAGTACATTCGGTATGTCGGACGAACTTGTTCCGTTCTACCTGCTGATCATGCCGATAATGTTTGCAATGGGGTATGATTCCATGACGACATTTATGACGGTCTGTCTGTCGGCTACAGTCGGATATGCGGCTTCAACTGTGAATCCGTTCTGCGTGCTGGTAGCACAGGGAATTGCCGGTATTCAGGGAAATCCGCAGCTGGTATTCCGTATGATCCAGTGGGTAATCATGATGGCGGTAATCATTGCATTTGTTACATGGCGTGCGATGAAGATTAAGAAAAATCCTGAAAATTCAATAACATTTCAGGATGATCTGCAAAAAAGAAAGGAAATGGGCGGAGAAGATGTTGATTTTAACCAGAATATGACGCTGCGCCAGAAACTGGTGCTTGCAACATTTGTGATCGGCATGGTCATCGTTGTATTCGGACTGGTTAATTTCGGATGGTATATGAATGAACTGTCCATGTGTTTCCTTGGAATGGGAATTCTGATGGGAATCTTTGGTGGACTTACTGAGACAGAGATTGCAGAAGAGTTTATTACGGGGGTAAAGGATATCGCATTTGCTGCTATGGTAATTGGTTTTTGCAGCGGTATTATGGTAGTGGCTCAGGACGGAAAGATTATTGACACAATTCTGAATACTCTGAGTAATCTGGTGGCAAATTCGAATAACGTTGTATTTGCAGCTGTATTATATGTGGTTCAGTCTCTGCTGACGCTGTTTGTTCCCTCCTCTTCAGGACTGGCGGCTCTTTCGATTCCGATTCTGGCCCCGCTCTGTGATCTTCACGGCGTAAATCCGGAGGCGGCAGTTACAGCACTGCAGTACGGAAATCAACTCACGAATCTGTTGAGCCCTGTAGCGGGAACAACAGTGGCAGGACTTGCGGTGTGCCGGATTTCCTTTGCACAGTGGTGGAAGACAATCTGGAAAGTATGGATTATTCTTGCAGTACTTGCAATTGCATTCTGTACAATATCAGCAGGTCTTTAAATCATGATATACCGTGGAGCAGTGCGAGAAGATATAGAAGGTCCACGGTTCTTGTGTAATTTAAGAAAAATATTTTATAAAAGTAGAAAAGGAGAAATGAATTATGAGCAACAGACCGGAAGAACTTATCAAAAAAATCTATGAGGAACAGGGAAAGATCAACGATGTATTTCTTACAGCCTGCGGAGGCTCTCTGGTAGACCTGTATCCGGGATACTATTTTATCAATTCTGAGTCAGAGACCATGCATTCACACTGGCTGACAGCAAGAGAGATGACTGTATCACCGTCAAAATTTATCAAAAGAGGAGCACTTGTTATCCTGTGTTCACATGGAGGAAATACAAAAGAGACCGTTGAAGCTGCCAGATTTGCAAAAGAAAGAGGCGCCGCGATCATCACTATGACACACAATCCGGAATCAATCTGCGCGCAGGAGGATATGAATCCGGTTGTATACAGCTGGGAAGAGGATACGAACGAAAAAGACAGACCGCAGGGCATTGTGATGAGAGTATTAAACGAACTGATGAAGATGCAGGAGCCCGGATATACAAAATATGAAGCTGTCCTTGACGGACTTGAGAAAGCGGACGGCATCGTACGCGCGGCTGTGAAGAAAGTTCAGAACCGTACATGGGTATTCGCAGAGAAATATTTCAATGAACCGTTCCTCTACATCATGGGATCCGGCGCTTCCTATTCACAGGCATATGGCTTCTCCATCTGTTCTCTTCAGGAGATGCAGTGGATGGACTGCTGCTACCTGCACTCAGGCGAATATTTCCACGGCCCGTTCGAGTGTACGGACGAAGATCATCTCTACATCCTGCTTATGGGAACCGGCAAGGCAAGAGTTATGGATGAAAGGGCACTTACATTCCTTAAAAAATATGCGAAGAAATATGAAGTTATTGACGCAGTCGAACTTGGCATTGATGCGATCGATGCAAGCGTAAACGAGTATTTCTGTCCGATGGTATTCTATGCAATGACTGTTGCGTACCGTACTGGACTTCAGGACAAGAGAAGACATCCGCTTGATATGAGAAGATACATGGGTGTTGTAGAGTATTAAGGAGAATAGCGATGGCAAAATATAATACAAATGTTTTAGGGTTTGGCGATAACGTAGTAGACATTTATGAGCATTCCCACATGATGTATCCGGGAGGGAACTGTGTAAACCTTTGTGCTTATTCCAGAATGTTCGGAGCAAACCGTATTGCATATATGGGGTATTTCGGGAGTGACGATATTGCTGAGTTTGTCATTTCCGTGCTTCAGGAGCTTGAGATCGAAACCGTTAAGTGCAAACAGCTGGTCGGAGAGAACGGATGGTCCAAGTGTACACTGAATGAAGGAGACCGGGTTTTCGGAGATTACAATGAGGGCGGAGTCAGAGGCAAGACACCGTATATTCTGGATCGGTTCGACCTGGAGTATATGAAACAGTTTGACTTTGTCCACACCGGAAATTACTGCTATACAGAATCACAGTTAAAGCCGATGAAAGAGGCGGGGATTAAGATTTCCTTTGATTTCTCGGACGATTCTTCAAAAGAATATTACGAAAAATATGCGCCCTATGTGACATACGCATTCTGTTCCTTTGACGGAGATGAAGACGCAGCGAAAGAACATCTGAAATTTATGTATTCTCTGGGACCGGAACTGGTATCTCTTACAAGAGGATCAAAGGGATGCATTATGTATGACGGAGAGCAGTTTTATGCACAGCCGGCGACAATGATCGATGAGGTTGTGGATACGATGGGGGCAGGGGATTCATTCCTGACTTCTTTCATGGACTGCTATATCGATCAGTTGAAGAAAGGCGTGGAGAAACCGGACGCGATCCGGACGTCTCTTGCAGAAGCATCCAAATTTGCCGCTCATGTATGCACACTGGACGGTGCTTTTGGATACGGAAGGACAATTACAAGAGAAATATAAAACGAAAAAGAGGAGAAGACCGATGATCTATCATGGAGACGCAATGGAATATATTGGGGAAACACCGGATATCCTGAGCAGAATTATTGAGGATCAGGCGTCTGTCCTGCAGGACTGCGGGAAAATATTCGACAGGAACGGAATCAGTGAGGTCATTCTGACAGGATCCGGTTCGTCCTACAATGCAGCTGTTGGAGCCTCTGTCTTTGCACAGAAACTGCTGGGTATACGGGTGATTCCCGTATACCCAGTAACAGTTATGGAAGAGCTGGATGTTGTCTCGGACAAAGCGCTGGTGATCGGTATCTCGCAGCAGGGCACGAGCACGGCAGTCATCAGAGCGCTTGATGCGGCTGGAGAAAAAGGATATCGCACCATTGCAGTGACAGGAGAGTATGATACGGAGATTACGAAGCACGGAGACGCCGTCCTTTATGTGGAGTGCGGATATGAAGATGCCGGAGCCACGACCAAAGGATATACAGCTACCGTTCTGACACTGATCCTTCTTTTTCTTATGGCTGCTGAGAAAACGGGCAGGATCACCGGCATGCAGAAAGCGGAATATCTCAGCCGGCTCCGCAGGGTAACCGGCAATATGCCGGAGATTCTTGAAGAAAGCACCGGCTGGTGTGAAAGAACAGCGGATAAACTTGTGAAAAGCAGGGATCTGATGCTGATCACCGGAAGCAGCATGCGGGCATCACTTCTGGAGGGATGCCTGAAATTTTCCGAGACCTGCCGATTCCCTGTCAGGGGTTATGAGGCAGAGGAATTTATGCATGGGATATACAATGCTGTGACAGAGGATACGGATTTCCTGTACATGTTTCCGGCGGACGGATATGAAAAAAAGAGAATGGAGAAACTGTACGGCTATTACGGGCAGAAAGGATACCGGCAGTATGCGGTAAATCTTCCGGAGACTGTCTGCCCGGAGGGCCGGAGCGCGAATGTTCTGCGCTGCCATTTTGTCAATGATCCTGATTTTTCTGCGCTGGAGTATATGCTGCCGCAGCAGATGCTTTTTGTGCTCGCATCAAGAGCCAGAGGGATCGACCTGAACCTGCCGAAGGATCCGGAATTTCACAAATATATGGGAAGCAAGATGGAGTAATAAAAACAGAGGATCCGGGAAGGATCCAAAGGAGAACGACTATGGAAAAAATGATCAAAAGAGAACAGATTGCAGGAATGAATATCCATTACCTGTTTTATTCACTGGAGTACTTTCTGGATGCGCAGGCAGCGGCGGGAATCCGGACGATTGAATTCTGGCCCGGAACACCGCATTTTTTCCTGAGTTATCTGGAATATTCGGATTGTAAAAGGGTGAGAAAACTTCTGAATGACCGGGATCTGACACTCCGTGTCATCACACCGGAAAACTGTACCTATCAGTATCAGTTTGCCGCACAGGAGAAAGAGCAGTTTGAAAAGAGCCTCGGGTACTTCAGGAAGGCGCTGGATGCAGGCGGAGAACTGGGCGCGGAGATCATGGCGATCAACTCCGGATGGGGATACTGGAATGAAGACCGGGAGGAAGCGTGGAAACGTTCAAGAGAGATGCTGTCCATGCTCGCGGAATACGCGAAAGAGCGCGGTATACGTCTGGCGATGGAATCTCTGCGGCCGCAGGAATCCAATCTGGCGACAACCGTGCAGGATGTAAAACGGATGCTGGACGAAGTAAACCATCCGAATCTCAAAGCAATGATCGACACGACGGCAATGGGCGTTGCCGGAGAGACTATCGACCAGTGGTTTGACATTCTGGGCGAAGATATCATCCATATGCATTTTATCGACGGCAATCCGTACGGACATCTTATCTGGGGCGACGGGACCCACGATCTCAAAGAGTTCCTGAGCGCGCTGAAACGCCATAACTACACGGGATATCTCGGACAGGAGATTACAGAGTTTGATTATTTCAATGATCCGGCAGCAGCGGATCTGCGGAATATGAAAGCGTACGAACCATATATTATCTGAAACTGAAAAAACAGGATCCGCCCTGTGATCCGGCAGGGCGGCAAAGAGAAAAGGAAGCAAATATGAGATTGATTATAAAGAAGAAGAGAGGAATCCTGTTCCTGCTTCTGACGGCACTGACAATTGCCGGCTCCGCAGTTTTAATACCCGCAGACGGGATGTTTTCTCTGAATGCGGCAGAGCAGACGGAAGAAATCGTGGTGGGAACAAATGCCGAGTATTCACCTTTTGAATACCGGGACAGTGATGGGGAACTGACAGGATTTGATTACGACCTGCTTGAGGCCATCGCTGAGGTACAGGGGATTGAACTGGTCTGGAACGACCTGCCCTTTGATTCGCTGATGGGATCAATGGAAGCAGGAGATATACAGATTATCGCAGCTGCGGTGGGACCGACGGAGGAACGTGCGAGAAGTGTAGATTTTTCAGATGTTTATTATACTGGTTCCCAGAGCATTATCTGCAGTGAAGGTGCGGACATTACGGAATTTGCGGATCTGACGGGAAAGACCGTGGCGGTTCTGGAAGGTTCTATGAGCGATCTGATCGTATCTGGTGAAAATACAGATTACGGTGTGGTGGAAGATGCTGATGTGACCCGTTTTAAGACGGCATCCAGCGCAGTTATGGAACTGATGAACCAGGGAGCGGACGCCGTCGTGATAGATACGATCATGGCCGAGATTTACTGCGCCCAGACGACCGGCATTACATATACGGAGGTGCCGGGAACAGAAGAAGATACCGTATTCTGCATCCAGAAAGGCAATACCGCACTTACTGAACTGATCAATGAAGGTCTGGCGAAGGTAAGAGAAAACGGTACATATGATGAACTGTATGAAAAATATTTCTCCGGAGAGGGAGAAGATACGGCTGCCGCAGATGAAGAACAGGGCTTCCTGGGAAAACTCAAATTTATTTTCCTTGATGAAAACCGCTGGCAGTATTATGTGAGCGGTGTGGAGATTACGATCCTGATCTCAATACTTTCCACCTTGGTCGGGACGGTGATTGGTCTGTTTGTAGCGATCGTGAGACTCCGCGCCGACCGGATGAAACGGAAGAGTATCGCGGCAGACATTGCGGCACTGTATGTGGACATTATCCGCGGAACTCCGTCCGTACTGCAGCTGATGATCATTTATTTTGCAGTGTTTCACAGCCGGCTGGGATATGTGGCGGCCGTGGTCAGCTTCGGCATTAACAGCGGAGCTTATGTTTCCGAGGTGATCCGGGGCGGTATTCTTGCAGTGGATAAAGGACAGATGGAGGCGGGAAGATCTCTTGGAATGTCATATACGGATACCATGTCATTTGTAATTCTGCCCCAGGCGGTGAAAAATATCCTCCCGGCGCTCGGAAATGAGTTCGTCCAGCTGATCAAAGAAACATCTATTCTTGGTTATGTGGGCATTCTGGATCTTACGAAAGCGGCCAGCTATGTGTCCTCCAGAACGTATCAGATGTTTATCCCGCTTGTCGCCGCGGGAGTGATTTATTATGTTATTGTAAAACTTCTGACGATCCTGCTCGGGAAGTTTGAAAGGAGGCTGAGGGACAGTGATTAAGATCAGACATCTGCAGAAAAGTTTCGGGCAGGTACAGGTACTGAAAGATATCAGTACGGAAATCAGAAAAGGCGAGTGCGTCTGCGTGATCGGACCGTCCGGATCCGGAAAATCCACCTTCCTGAGATGCATCAATCTCCTGGAACAGCCGGACGGCGGAAGTATAGAAGTGGACGGCAGGGATATCCTGGATCCGGGGCTGAAGATTGATGATTACCGCAAGGAAGTGGGAATGGTATTCCAGCATTTTAACCTCTTTCCGAATATGACGGTAAAACGCAATATCATGCTGGCTCCGATGCGCGTGCTGGGACTGTCCGAGGAGGAAAGCTCCGGGAAAGCACTGAAACTGCTGAGGCAGGTCGGGCTGGAGTCCAAGGCGGACACCTATCCGAATAAGCTGTCCGGCGGACAGAAGCAGCGTGTGGCCATTGCACGTGCGCTGGCAATGAATCCCAAAGTCCTGCTTTTTGACGAGCCGACGTCTGCACTCGATCCGGAGATGGTCGGGGAGGTGCTTCACGTTATGAAAGAACTGGCTGAAGGCGGAATGACGATGATCGTTGTAACACATGAAATGGGATTTGCCAGAGAAGTAAGCGACAGGGTGCTGTTTATTGACCAGGGCGTGATTCTGGAGGACCGGCCGCCGGGAGAACTGTTTGAGCGGCCGGAGAGTGAACGGACGAAGGAATTTCTTGCGAAAATACTGACATAAAAATGTATTGAGAGGAGGAAGACAGAAGATGAATCAGACGATAAAAGCGGCAGCTGTCGGGTACAGCTGTATTGATATGTATGAAAAACTGAACAAGTTCTATCCTACCGGAAATAACAGCGTGATTATAAATATTTAAAATGATTTGATACAGCCATTAGGAAACGATGTATTCTGATGGCTGTACTTTTATTTGTCAAAAATAATCAAGAAAAGTTATTTTTAGACCATGTGAAAAATGCTCCCCTAGTTACGTTAAGTGAAGGGGAAAATAATTCCTTTCAAATCTGATTAGAAAAGAGGAATTTATCATGGCAGAAAAAAGATGTTATATCGTACAGGAATTACAGGAGATACTTGGAGTCAGCCGTCCGTCAGTCTATAACCTTCTGAAACGAAATGAGTTCCGCTGGATCCAGCTGGATGGAGGAAAATACAGAATTTCCAAAAAGAGTTTTGATGACTGGCTGGACAAACAGCCCGAATAAAAGATTCGCTTTCGTAATGTAATATTCGTCTGGCGACATAGTAAAAAGAAAATGAAAAATGTTGTATGGTAAAAAAGAGGAACTCTTTCTTGGAATTTCCTGGTCGATATAACTCCTGTCCCGCCCAAATGGAATGCAAGTTGTCTCGATAGCAAGCCTCAAACCGCTTATGCAATTCCTCTTTCTCATGAATTAAACTGTACATATCGTATTGGTTTTCTGCAAAGATTGCAAAAAATAGGTCCCATTTCGGTAGTTTATTGCTCTCTCCAAACCATCTCTTACAAATCCATCTGCCTGCAGTCCGCTAAGATGAATATGAAATTCTCTTACGGAATACCATGCATTGCAAATCATCTCATCAATAATTTCTCCAAATGTTGTATCTTGCGTCCCTTCAGAGAGAATATTGACAATCGCTTCCAACCAGTAAAACTTATAACAGTACGAGGGATTCTTCATCATCTGAGAAAAGCCTGAAATATCCAAGGTGTTGTAATATTTACCATCAACATTTAACAAATATTCCCCTTGCAAAGAATTAAATTCAGCCACTTCTCTTCACTCCTTCCTGGACGGACATCGGAAGTAATCCACTGTTCCTCAACAATAAGCTCAGGTATTTCTTTTATGAATTCTTGAAACGTATCTTCTCTAAAATCCGTAAAATAACGACCATTACGTTTCCCTTTAAAATCACCATATTTAAAGGAGGTATAAATGATGCCGTTATCCTTCAGCGCACTGCACATCTTCCAAAATACAGAAGATAGATCTTTCTTTGGCAAATGCAAGATGGAAGAGCACGCCCAGATTCCATCATACACATTTATGGCATCAAGATCTTGAAATAACATTTCCTTTACATCAACCCCAGAAAAGGCACTGGCCAATTTGCAAAGCTCTGCTGATCCATCCGTCGCCGTTACATCATAGCCTTTTTCAAGGAAATATTTCGTATCTCGACCAGAACCACAACCAAAATCAAGGATAGATGCACCTTCATCTAATAGTCGTATAAAACGATTCTGTGGTATATGCATGTCCGCATTTTGTGTGTTCTCTATAAAATTTTTTGCATTAAGATTGTAATAATTAATTGTCTGGTCCATATAAATCTCCTTTATCTTCAGTATACTAATTATAATCCTCAAGCAGAACAATATAAATTTGAATAATAGGTATTTTTTGTTTTACTCTTCTTCATACACATATTCCTCATCTTCGTCTAAATACAGATCATCGTACTCTTAACAAATCGTGAAGCGGCAGCTTCCCTTTTGATGTTTTGGGCTATATATCTATCTTTTTTCTAGTGAAAAAGATTAGAGAATACAAAAAAGCCGTACTTTAATACAGCTCTAAAACAGTTTTATAAAAATATTTAAAGTTTTAAAATTTACGCACTCTTCAATGGAAATAAATGTCTTCCTGTTTTCTCGTTTTGGATTTTGTTATGAAGTTTGTTCACGTTTTTTGCCATTGCAAGCAATACACTTTCCGCAAGAACATTTGATGTACCACGACTTAAATATCTACGAAACTGCATATCCTGTTTCAGTTCACCAAAAGATCCTTCTGCTTGGATCCTTCTGTTTAGTCTTAGGAGAATCCCTTCGTCAGAAAGAATCCGTTCCAAATCTTCTTTTCGATATTTCAGAAATCAAGTTTATAGAGGAGATCAGACATTTCAGCGAGAATTGTTTAATACTACATTTGCAGAGTGGTCATCAGATTATACATTCATTTAGAGTATCAATTTTGGACACTTCAATCGAAAAATATAAAAACATCTAAATTCAGTACATAAAAGTGTGCAGATGTACATAAAATAGTAATGGTTATTGAAATTCAACTTGCTTTGTGATAGAATATCATTACTAAAAAATGTGCAAATACACAGAAATAGGGAGTGTAATAATGGAAATTAAAAGAGACACTTATCTACAGCAACTGATTGAGCGAAAAGATAATGGAATGATAAAAGTGATTACCGGCATTCGTAGATGTGGTAAATCCTTCTTGCTGTTTACTATCTTCAAGAGATATTTACTGGAGAACAGAATTGATACTGATCATATTATTGAGATTGCATTGGATGGTATCGAAAATGAGGAATTAAGAGATCCCAAGGTGTGCTTCAAGTACATCAAAGATACTATGAAAGACGATGGGAAGTATTATCTCCTTCTGGATGAAGTACAGTTCATGCCAAGATTTGAGGAAGTGCTGAATAGCCTGCTTCGCATGAGCAATATTGATGTGTATGTTACCGGAAGTAACTCTAAGTTCCTGTCCAGCGACATTGTGACCGAGTTCCGTGGCAGAGGTGATGAGATCAGAATCTATCCCTTCTCCTTTGCAGAGTTTTATTCTGTCTATGACGGTGATTACGACGATGCTTGGGATGACTACATGATCTATGGAGGATTGCCGCAGGTTGTAGGCTTCCAGAGCGAGCGACAGAAAGTAGATTATCTGAAGAACATCTTTGCCAATGTCTATCTGAAAGATGTAATTGAAAGAAACAAGATTCAGAGCGTAGATGAGATTGGCATTCTGGTTGATATACTTGCATCTGCAATCGGCACACCGACCAATCCATCGAAGATTGCCAACACCTTCGCCAGTGAGCGCCAGATGACTTATGCCAATAAAACTATCTCCAACCATATTGACCATTTAGCGGATGCCTTTTTGATTTCCAAGGCAAGTCGTTACGATATTAAGGGAAGAAAGTATATTGGTGCGAATCTGAAATACTACTTTACTGATCTGGGACTGAGAAATGCCCGTCTAAATTTCAGACAGCAGGAGCCTACTCATATTATGGAGAACATTGTTTATAACGAGCTGCTGATCCGTGGCTACAATGTTGATGTGGGTGTCGTGGATATCTTCGATAAGGATAAAGAGGGCAAACGTGTTCGCAAGCAGTTGGAGGTTGACTTTGTGGTGAATCAAGGAAACCAGAGATACTATATCCAGGTTGCATATGACATGACTTCGGAAGAAAAACAGACGCAGGAGTTCAATTCTCTGCGTAATATCCCGGACTCTTTCAAGAAGATCGTCATTGTAAATGGCAGCAAAAAGCCTTGGAGAAATGATGAAGGTTTTGTCATCATGGGAATGAAGTATTTCTTGCTGAATGCGAATAGTCTGGAATTTTAAGTCGATTTGAGTTGTTGCTGTGGTGTTGTTCTATTTCAAAAAAGAGTGAAATGATATAAATAAGGCCACGGCTGATTTCATGTTGGAACAGCCGTGGCTCAGTTTATTTTTTTATCCGTACAAACGAGACTGTTCCGCAGATTATGGTTGATTGGTGTGTGCGGTAATATACTATATTCAGAAAAACTATTCAGGAGAGTGTTAGTGTGAGAAAATCAGATTGGGCAAAATGGTTGATCGTGATTCCGGCAATGCTAGGCATTGTGTTGGTAACCTATGTGGATCGTATAACAGATATCTGGGGATTTGGTGCATTTATCTGCCAGCTGATTGCGATTTTAGAATTGGCTTATGGTATGCGAATCGCGATGTTGGCACAGAGTAGAAAGAAGTCCTACCGGTTAACACCGGAAGAACGACATGAGTATGCACAGTATTTATATGAGAAACAATATCAACGTTACCCTGCTGTGGCGAATCAGATGCTTTTGGTTATGGCAAGGATGAGTATACTTCTTGACAATTATGAACGGGCTACACAGGAGCTGGAAGATATTTGTATAGATAAATTTAATCCGGCACAGTTGAAGGTGTATTATTACCTGAAAGTGGTTACAGCAGTAGTGGCAGGAGATACAGAAGGGCTTCAAGAGAGCCAGATGCGTTATGCAGGGATTCCGGATACTAAATGTGTATATCCGCCAGAAACTGAGCTTGCTGAGTGGATAGAGCAGAGAGATACAGTGCAGATGGCAGAAGCACTGAAAAAGGCAGTGCCGGATAAGAAAGAGCATCCGGTACGGATCAGTGTCATTACTTTGATTCTTGCATATAGTACCTTCTTTTACGGATTGTGGTATGGTATAAACCGTGATATGGGATATGAAGTGAGATATCGTTTCGCAGAAATATCGATTGCTGTTATTACAATCAGTCTGGCGATTCTTTTAATCTGGGGAATCGTAAGCTTGTACAGACACAATTGCCAGGCATTATCCATACAGCCTGGTAAAAACAGAGTGGCATTAATAATCATTTTTGGAGCTGCTGCGATATTTACACTTTTGATTATTGGAATGAGTGGTCTGAGTGTAGTGTTCGGAATGGATGGAGAGGAGACGGTGACTGGTCATGACAGCAAATATACGTATATAACCGTGCAGGAGGATTATGGAGGCGAGCGGAGATATCGAACCAATAATCCATTTGTTATGCAGAGTATGGATGGTCTGTGGTGGTCTTCGGATTCTTCGGATATAATGGATGCTGAAGAAGATAACGAAGAATCATCGGATGCGGATACAGAGGATTTCCCAGTGACAGAAGATACTCAGAACGGAGATGTGGTAGAAGATTATGAGGCAGAAGGACAGCATGATGGTCTGACGATTCAGAATGCGATGCTGGCGGTCTATAATTATCTTCAGGAGAATAATGCACTTCAAAATATGGCCTTCAGTTACACTGCGAATGCAAAAGGAGAAGTCTATGGTATTGTCAGTGAAACGCAGGAAACAAAAGATGGTAATACGGTAAATGTAAGATATTGTCTGTATGACAACGGAGCGAAGACGGATGCGGATGGTAATTCTTGCGAAGAACTGGTGTTAGAAAAAGTATATCCAGACGGTAATTACGAGACCGAATTGGTAGATTTTTATCTGGTAAATACGGATACGATGCAGGTGACAGATGAACAGAAGAATACGTGGTAAAATAAATTCTGGGGAAGTAGGTGCATTATATGACAATGGGAGAAAAAATAAAACAACTGCGAAGTGCAAATGGGTTTACACAAGAAATGCTTGCAGAAAAAATGAATGTGTCCGTTCGGCAACTGTAAGAGTAATTAACTGATGTTAGGAGCCTCAGTCTTTCGGAGGTTGGGGCTTCGATTTGTATCTATGATGATTGCCGGGTAACTTTATTGAATAAATACACATTGACAAGCATCTATGCGTAGGGTAATTTGATATATAGATGATTGCCTATGTGAGGTAGCGAAAATGGAAGCAAAGGATATGATACTAATATGTAAAGCATTATCGGATACAAATAGACTGGAGATTGTTCGGATGCTGTCAGACGGAGAAAAATGCGGATGTAAGATTCTGGATAAATTCAATATCACGCAGCCTACTTTATCACATCACATGAAAATATTGGTTGACTGTGGGATTGTAAATGATCGTAAGGAAGGCAAGTGGTATTATTATTCTCTGAACAAAAAAGTAATAAGAGAGGCAAGTTCATTTGTTGAAGCTTTGGGAAGGTAGGAAATGAAAGAAGAATGTATTATATGTAAAGCACCACTTATATATCTTGAAAAAGATGAAATGATGGAGTGTGTGTTATGCCATAAAAAGGAATTAAGCAAAACTAGATGTGAGCAGGGTCATTATGTATGTAATGAATGCCATACAAAAGGAATGGGTGTAATTATAGACATATGTCTTAGTGAAACATCTAAGAATCCGATAGAAATTATAAGAAGAATGATGGCGCAGCCATTCTGTCATATGCATGGACCAGAGCATCATGTTATGGTTGGTTCAGCACTTCTTGCTGCATATAAAAATGCAGGTGGTGAGATTGATTTGCCGGAAGCTCTGCTTGAAATGATGAATAGAGGAAAAGCTGTTCCAGGCGGTGTATGTGGATTCTGGGGTGCTTGTGGCGCCGGAATTAGTACAGGAATGTTTATATCAATAATCTCAGGAGCGACTCCACTTAAAAATGAACCTTGGGGTCTGGCTAATAAAATGACTTCTAAGGCACTTGACGCAATCGGGAGCATTGGTGGACCAAGATGTTGTAAAAGAGATTCTTATATGGCCATAATCTCAGCGATTGACTATGTGGCAGAGAATTTCAATATACAAATGGAAAAGCCTGTTATAAAGTGTATTCATTCTGATAAGAACAACCAATGTATTAAGGAGAGGTGCCCATTTCATGAATAAGAAAAAAGTCGCATTTATCTGTGTTCATAATTCATGCCGTAGTCAGATAGCAGAGGCATTGGGAAAACATCTGGCATCAGATATATTTGAAAGCTATTCGGCCGGAACAGAGACAAAGTCTCAGATTAATCAGGATGCCGTTCGTATCATGAAAGAGATTTATGGAATAGACATGGAAGCAAATGGTCAGTATAGTAAGCTGATTGCTGATATCCCAGATGTTGATATTGCAATATCAATGGGCTGTAATGTGGGATGTCCTTTTATTGGAAGAGCATTTGATGATAACTGGGGACTTGATGATCCAACGGGGAAATCAGATGATGATTTCAAGACTGTGATACAGCGGATTGAGGAGAATATCATTGAGCTAAAGAAAAGGTTGAGCGAGAACAAATAGAATACCTGCAGAACAAAATGGCAGCTTATCAGCTTTATGACACAGGACTTACTGTGACAAAGGAAGATGAGCTGCTTTCTTTATTTATCTGCAAGTATTCCAGTAGGATTTCTGTTCTGGGACGAATGTCCGGAAGGTGGGTAACTACTTCCTGTCCTTGCTATTCTCTATCTTTAGCTGTTGAATACAAAAATGATTTAGGAAGTTTAGCCTTTTGGTTGTCGGGATTTTTGCACAGCCATTTGGTGTAAACTGATAATATTAGAAAAAGAAATCAAGGGGGAACTGGCAGATGAAAGGTTATAACACAAGCAACGGATACATGGGATACGTAGAAGGCAAATACATTTTATTTGCCAGTGAACAGGAATATTTCGAGTTTATGGAAGATTAAGGGGGAAGGACAATGAGTATGACAAGGAAGCAATACAGGTAAAGGTTAAAGGACTTGGAAAGATAGGATATGTGGCTAATAGCCCTTTTACTGTTAAAGGTGAGTCTATGAGTGCTGGAAGGCTGTATGATAAGATTGGAGATAAGGCGAAAGGAAAGGTAGTTTTTGTAGTTGATGGTGGGGTTGTGTGCAGGATTACTGCAACTGGTACAGATGCTTTAATAGTTAATGAAAGTGAATAGTGAAGTCATGTAGCAGATAGGATATTAATTTATCCTATCTGTTTGTGAAAATTGCATAAATACTGCTGATATTTGATGGAGTTAAAAGAAAAAACAAACAATATTTCTGATTGCTATTATTCCGATAATAGAATATAATATTTTTATTATGGAGGTTTCAATTATGGAGTATTTAACAGCAACAGAACTTTCAAAGGTATGGAATATTTCTACTAGAAGAATAGGTGTTTTATGCACTGAGGGAAGAGTTGATGGTGCGATTAAAAAGGGAAAAATGTGGTTGATTCCTGATACTGCACAGAAGCCAGCGGATGCAAGGTACAAGAAAAATAAGCATAATGCATAGTACAAACGAAGGAGGCTAACGGGATTGGAAATAATAGATAATGTCAATAAGACACTAAAAGAAGATTTGACAACTGAAATACATAAGGGCAGTAAAGTATCTATTGCTGCAGCTTGCTTTTCTATTTATGCATTTGCTGAATTAAAGAAAGAACTTAAAAATGTAGATGAATTGCGTTTTATTTTTACATCACCAACATTCATTAAGGAAAAAGCTAAGCGCGAGAAAAGAGAATTCTATATACCGAAACTGAATAGAGAAAGAAGTCTTTTTGGTTCAGATTTTGAAATAAAACTTCGTAACCAGCTTACTCAGCGTGCCATTGCCAGAGAATGTGCAGACTGGATTCGTAGAAAAGTACGATTCAAGACAAACATAACTCATGGCTCTATGAATTCCTTTATGAACATAAAGCAAGGGGAAGACACTTACACTTATATGCCTTTCAATGAGTTTACCACAACAGAACTTGGATTAGACAGAGGGAACAATATATGTCCAATGGTTGTAGGTATGCCCGGACATAGTTCAACAGATATGTTCTTGAAGAATTTTTCAGAACTATGGAAGGATAAGGAAAAATTCCAGGATGTGACAGATAATGTCATTGAAAATATAGAAACTGTTTACAAGGAAAATGCTCCGGCTTTTATATACTTTATTACGCTGTATAATATATTTAATGAATTTCTTGAAGACATCAGTGAGGATGTGTTGCCAAATGAAGCTACAGGATTCAAAAGTAGTGTGATTTGGAACAAACTTTATAATTTCCAGCGTGATGCTGCATTGGCTATAATAAATAAGTTGGAAAAGTATAACGGATGTATTCTTGCTGACAGTGTCGGATTGGGTAAGACTTTTACAGCTCTTGCGGTCATAAAATATTATGAAAACCGAAACAGGAATGTATTGGTGCTATGTCCTAAAAAACTTAACGATAACTGGCAGACATTCCGTTCTAACTATAAGAACAATCCTATCTTGGCTGATCGTCTGCGTTACGATATATTGTTCCATTCAGACCTTTCAAGAGACAAGGGATTAAGTAACGGTCTTGATTTGGAACGTGTCAATTGGGGAAACTATGATTTAATTGTGATAGACGAGAGTCATAATTTCCGCAATGGAGGTCGCTTTGATAACGATGATGAAGATGACGATGATGATTTCAAGGAAAACCGTTATGCCAGGTTAATGAATAAAGTCATACGCAGCGGTGTGAAGACAAAGGTGCTTATGCTTTCGGCCACACCGGTGAACAATCGTTTCAGTGATTTGAAAAATCAGTTGCAGCTTGCTTATGAAGGAAAGGCTGAGAATATAAACGGATTGCTCAATACAGGAAAGAGCATTGACCTTATATTCAGGGAAGCACAGACCGCTTATTCAAAATGGGCAAATCTTCCCGCAGAAAGAAGAACGACTGAAAAGTTGGTAGATTCATTAAGTTATGATTTCTTTCAGTTGCTTGATGCCGTTACCATCGCCCGAAGCCGTAAACATATTATTAAATATTATAATACAAATGATATCGGCAAATTTCCTACACGTCTGCCGCCTATATCCCGCAGACCGAAACTTACAGATTTGAATGATGCTATAACATTCAGTGATATCGCTAATCAGTTGGATAGTCTTAATCTTTCGATATATACGCCGTCATTGTTCATATTTGACAGCGTAAAGGATAACTATGACATTGATTTCCAAGGAAAAGGGCTTACTGTAGATGGCCGTGAAAAGGGCATCCGTAAGTTGATGGCAATTAACTTGCTGAAGCGTTTGGAGAGTAGCGTAAACTCATTCCGTCTGACATTGATAAGGATACAAGATTTTATAAAAGACTCCATTACGGCAATTGACAAATTTCAAAAAAGCGGTCGTGGAACAATAGACGTAACCGAATTTTCGGACGATTTTGATACTGAAGATACAGAGAATGATCCTTTCGTGGGCCGTAAATCAAAAATCAATCTCTGTGATATGGATTATGTAAGGTGGAAACGTGACTTGGAAGCTGATTTGGAAGTATTGGAACGACTTATCCTAAAGCTGAAAGATATTACACCTCAGCATGATGCAAAGCTGCAACAACTGGTAGCAGATTTAAAGCATAAATTTGAACATCCAATAAACGGCAGTAACAGAAAAGTATTGATATTTACTGCCTTTGCCGATACGGCAAATTATCTGTACGAACAGCTTTCCGGCAGGATTCTGGACGATTGTGGACTGCATACTGCTTTGATTACAGGCAGTACGGAAGGAAAATGTACTCTACCAAGGCTGAAATGTACGTTCAATGACATACTGACCTACTTTTCTCCTATGTCAAAAGACCGTGATGCCATTCATCCGAATGATACAAGGGAAATAGATGTACTGATTGCAACCGACTGCATCAGTGAAGGACAGAACTTGCAGGATTGTGATTATCTGATTAACTATGACATACATTGGAATCCTGTACGCATAATTCAGCGTTTTGGCCGTATAGACCGTATTGGAAGCAAGAACGATGTGATTCAGCTTGTAAACTATTGGCCGGATATGGAATTGGATGATTATATCAAACTGAAAGGTCGTGTAGAAAGCCGAATGAAAGCAACGGTTATCACCAGCACGGGTGATGATAATCTTCTGTCTGTGAATGAAAAAGGTGATTTGGAATACCGGCGCAATCAGTTGAAGAAGTTGCAAAACGAAGTGGTAGATATTGAGGATATGGATACGGGCGTCAATATCATGGATTTAGGACTGAACGAATTCCGCTTGGATTTATTGGCGAGTTTGAAGGAACATCCTAATATGGATTTGACACCTTTTGGAATGTGTGCTGTGGTAGGTGCATCCGAACTTGTAGAGCCGGGTGTCATATATGTGTTGAAGAACAAGAACAATGGCGTAAACATCGACCGTTCAAATCTACTGCACCCCTTCTACATGGTTTACATTTCACACGGCGGAACTGTTATTTGCGACCATCTTTCACCTAAAAAACTGCTTGACAAGATGCGTTATGCCTGTAAGGATAAGACTGTACCGGATATGGCACTATGTAAACAGTTCAACAAGGAAACACGTGATGGAAAGAATATGCGTCATTATAGCGACTTGTTGCAGTCGGCTATTGAAAGTATTGTTATAGTAAAGGAGGAAAGTGATATTGATGATTTCTTGAATGGGGTGCATGATAATCTGTTTTCAAATGAAATTCGTGGATTAGATGATTTTGAGTTAATATGTTTTTTAGTAATCAAGTAGCCTATGTATGGTTTTCCCATTTCTACAGAACGAAAACGGCAGTTGCCTAAGAAGACAATCTATTCCAAGTTTGATTTGAAACCCGCCCAACGCGACAGCTTCGATGCCGATGTCGCACGCATTGATATTGTTGCGGTGGTATCCCCGGCAACGGTACCGGCATTAAACGAAGGAACCGAGGTGAAGGAGTTTTATGTGCTTGATGTACAGATGAAGCGAAAGGAATACGATGCAAAAAACATCTTGCTACTGACTCGGCTGATTGCTCAGCATATGGTTTTTGCACTGCGATACGAGAATCTAGTGCAGTTTGCCATCTTTCACATCAAACTGTTTACAACTGTCTGGCAACCTGTTGAGCAAACTACTTTGTCGCTGTCTGGTTTTAACCTTGATACTGTATGGGAGAATATCGTAAAAGAAATCGGACAAATTGAAGTTGCCGATGGTCATACGCTGGCTGAGCAGATCGCCGATAATGACCAACGAACCAAGTTGCTTGTTCAAATAGCAACACTCGAGCGTAAAATGGCAAACGAAAAACAGCCTCTGAAGAAAAGAGAATATTTCAAGACGATAAAAAAACTCAGGGATGATATCAGCTAAACGCTTATAAAGTTCTATACTTAAACAAGCATATATTGAATTATACAAATAATATAAAATTATTATAGAAAAAATCATATGTTAAGAGAAGATTTTTTTATTAATAGAATTAATAGGATGTACAATGGTAAAGAAACAATTGGATCTTTATCAAAACAAGAACTTTATCAAAGAATAGAACGACTTAAATCAGATAATAATGAATGCTATACGTCAATAAATGATAATAAGAGATTAAAATCTCATGTAGATGAGTTTGATTTCTTAATATGTCTTATAGTAGATTTTTATAATGAATTAACCACACACAAAAAAGGAGATTATTTACAACTTGGAATAATATTATTAATAAAAAGTTATATCCAAGATATTATTGCAATTCGACACTTAGCTAATATGTGCTTGGAAATTCAGGTTTGCAATCAGGCAAGGGCTTTAATGGAACGAGAATTAGTGATAGCTTTATGCATATCAGATGAGGAATATTGTAAGGACTTGATAACAAATTGCAATTTAAAGACTGAAAAACAAAGGCTTTATGCTTTAACCAGACCAAAAGCTTTGTTAAATAGGCTCAAAGAAAACAAGCCGCTTATGTTTAATTTGTTTTATAGTGAAACTTGGGAAGAGGTATACTCTTTATTTTCGAAATTTTGCCATAATGATATATATGAATGGATGACATATTTTGATGAAGGCAAAAAATATAATATTTCGTTACAAAATAACCATTCTAAATACTTTTCTTACAGACTATCTTATATTAGTCAGAATATTATTGTATATACTCTGGCTCTTATGTGCTGTTATAGCGATACACAAAATAAAAGTGTCATAAATATAGTTTCAATACTTTTGGAATACTGGCAGACAATCATTGATGACTCATACAAATAATGGTTATTAGATTGCAATATTGGCTGGAAAATATAGCAATACATATGACTTTGGAATAGTAATAGAATTAATATATATGCAAGACTTGAAAAAAGATTTTTAAATATGGACAAATTGAAAATGCAAAGCTTTGATGTGATAGGCTCCAACATAAAGAAGATACAGAAGCTGTTCCCGAACTGTGTGACGGAACGGTTGGGTAAGAATGGCAAGCCAGAGTTGGCTATCGATTTTGAAAAGTTACAGGCTGAATTATCAAACGAGATTATCGGTGTGGGGGAGGAACGCTATCAGTTTACCTGGCCCGATAAACGTGCGGCCAATCGACAGGCCAATACACCCACAACGATGACCTTGCGTCCTTGCCGTGAGGAAAGTGTGGACTTTGATTATACGCAGAACCTCTATATCGAGGGCGATAACCTCGATGTATTGAAAGCGTTACGCGAAACATATCTGGGTAAAGTTAAGATGATTTATATTGACCCGCCCTACAACACTGGTAATGATTTTGTATATAATGACGATTTTGCACAAAGTCGTGGAGAATTTGAAGAGACAAGTGGACTGTTCGATGAAGAAGGCAACCAAACCATCGACCCGATGCAGCGCAATACAGAGAGCAACGGGCGTTTCCATACCGATTGGCTCAATATGATCTATCCCCGCTTGAAGGTGGCCCGTGACCTATTGTCGTACGATGGGGCTATTTTTATATCAATTGACGATTGTGAAGTCGAAAATTTGAGAAAAATTTGTGATGAAGTTTTTGGTGAGAGTAATTTCTTGGCTCAATTTATTTGGAAGAAGAAACAGGGAGGTGGGAATGATTCTAGTTTTGTAGTTGCAGAACATGAATACGTCCTTTGTTTTTGTAAAAGTACAAAATATGTTAAACTTGGATTAGATAAAAATTATCAATTGTCAGATGCTTTATATCCTTTTACGGACTCAAAAGGTTCATATGGGCTAATAACTTTAGATAAAGCATCTATACAATTTAGCCCTTCTTTAGTTTATGAAATAATAGGCCCTAATGGTGAGAAATATCTACCTCGCATTATCAAAGGAAAACAGTCTTGTTGGAGGTGGGGAAAAAAGAAAGTAAAAGAACAATATAACGAATTAGTTTTTAAAAATGGTAAGGTCTACACAAAATATTATAGACCTAGTGGGGTTACACCGCGTAGCTTATTAATTGATGCTGTGTATGGCCGAACGGAAAGTGGAAATGATGATATCAAGGCTCTTTTCTTTCAGAACCCTTTTTCGTATCCCAAGCCTGTGTTGTTGTTAAAGCATTTAGTTTCAATTGGAGCGGATTTTGATTCTTTGGTATTAGATTTCTTCTCCGGCTCTTCCACAACAGCCCATGCCGTAATGCAACTCAATGCCGAGGATGGAGGCAACCGTAAGTTTATTATGGTGCAGCTACCAGAAAAAAAAGAGGAAAAGAGCGAAGCCTACAAAGCCGGATACAAAAATATTTGCGAGATAGGCAAGGAGAGAATACGCCGCGCAGGTAAAAAAATAAAAGAAGATAATAAAGACAAAGAGGGAATAGAAAAACTCGACACGGGATTTCGCGTATTGAAACTAGACTCTTCCAATATGGAAGAAGTCTATTACACACCGCAAGAGTTTACGATGCAATCGCTATTCGCTGAAAATGTGAAGGCCGACCGCACGGGCGAAGACCTGTTGTTCCAGGTAATGCTTGACCTTGGTATAGAGCTTTCGGCTAAAATAGAAACCAAACAGATAGCAGGCAAAACAGTCTACTTGGTAGACGACTATTATCTGGTAGCTTGTTTCGACCATGATGTCACCGAAACTACTATAACGGAAATAGCCAAGCTTCACCCTGTGTATTTTGTGATGCGCGATGCTTCGGCCGCCAATGATAATGTGATTGACAATTTTGAACAGTTGTTTGAAGCGTACAGTAAAGATACTGTAAGAAAAATTCTGTAATAGAAATATGATGGGATATAATAATAAAAAAATGTTTATCTTTGTACTGAATGTTTTATAAATAGTGACGTTTATGATGGAAAATAAATATAATAACAGGGATAAAAATTCCCCTATGATAGATAACGAAGATACTTCATCCGGTGAAGTTATCACTCAGCCTTTTTCGCCAAATGATATCGAGATTTCTAATCCTCCTATGAATTTGGGCGATCTGATAGATATGATTACTTATGGATGGATTGATTTTAAAACGGAGTATCAGAGGGAAGAAGATTTATGGGACTCTGTGAAACAAAGTAGACTTATTGAATCGGCTTTGTTGGGGCTAAGGCTTCCTGCATTTTATTTCGAAGAGGTATCTAAGAAGAACTGGAAGATCATTGACGGACTGCAAAGATGCTGTGCCATTCGTAATTATTGCGTAGATAAATCTTTTGCGTTATGTAATTTGGAATTCCTCGATTTTAATGGACTAAAATATGATGACTTGTCTTTTGAATTAAAACGTGACATTCGTATGCTTCCAATTACAGTAAATGTTCTGAGTAAGGGAGCTCCTGACAAGGTGAAATATATTCTCTTTCAACGTTTGAATACAGGAGGTGAAAAACTATTCCCCCAGGAAATAAGAAATGCAGTTTTTCAGGGGAAAGCGATAAAACTAGTGAAAGAGATGGCTCATAATAATTTGTTCAAGAAGGCTACAGGCAATAAGATACCAACAAGAAGAATGCAGGATCAGGATTTCGTAACTCGTTTTATGGCCTTTTATTTGTTGGGATATGAAAATTATAAACCGGATTTGGATAATTTCATGAATACTTGTCTTGAAATGATAAAAAACGGAGAAATCTCTGTCGATGCCATAGCAAAAATGAAGGAAGACTTTTCAAAATCAATGATATTGGCTGAAAAGATTTTTGGTAGTGATGCTTTTCGTAAAAGAGAATCAGAATATGATAAGAAGAGACCGATTAATAAAGCTTATTTTGAGGTAATTGCTGTCTCTTTTGCCAATCTTTCAAATATAGACTGTGATAGGCTTGTTAAAAATAAGAGATATTTTAAGGAACTGCTTATAGAGGAAATGAGAAATAATAAATCTTACAATAATTCTTTTTCCAGTGGTACAGGAAAAAGAGAAAGCGTTAAATTACGTTTCACTAAATTTAATGAGATAATAAGAAAAGCATTGAAATAAAACAACTAAAAATTCTTTTATATGATAACCAAATTAGAAATTTCAAACTTTAAATCACATAAATACACTTGTATGAATCTTGGTCACCTAACGGTTCTTACAGGTATAAATGGTTGTGGAAAGACCAGTGTTATACAAAGTTTACTTCTGCTTAGGCAGTCTTTTCTTAAAAACAGACTTGCTCTTGGATTAGATTTGAATCAGCCGCTATGCAATATTGGTATAGCAGATGATGCTTTGTATCAGTTGGCTGACAATGGAATAATATCATTTATATTTTCTACTGATGATAATGAGGAGTATGTTTTTGAATTTGATGCTGAAAAAGGACTGAAAGATTCATTTATCAAAAGACATAAATATAATGAAGAAGCGAGTAGAACGGAAAAACTGGAAAACATATCTTTGTTTAATAATGATTTTCAATATATTAGTGCTTCAAGATGGGGCGGGAGAAGTACTTTCCCTAAAGAGTCTTTTGCAGTAGAAGTGCAGAAGCAAATTTCACAGTCAGAAGGACATGGAGAACTCGTTGCGCACTTTCTTTATAAATATGGAAGTGATAATGTTTTGAATTATTATGATGCAGATGAACAAGATTTAAGTCTGTTGTCTCAAGTAATCTATTGGGAACAGAAAATCAGTCCTAATGTCACTATAAACGTTGAGACTGGTAGAGATAACAACTCTTTTACTATAGGATATGGATTTGATGGTGAGGATGAACAAACAAAACCTATTCGTGATTTGCGTGCGGAAAATATTGGATTCGGAATATCTTATACGTTGCCTGTGATTGTTGCAATATTATCAGCTAAGCCGGGAGCTTTGGTTATTATTGAAAATCCAGAAGCCCATTTGCATCCACAAGGACAATCGGAGCTGGCAAGGTTGATATCTAGAGCCGCTAGTTTCGGGGTTCAGGTTATTGTAGAGACGCATAGTGACCATATTATAAATGGTATTCAGATTGCGTGCAAGGAACATAGTGAAAATGCGAAAAAGGGAATAGATAACAGTCTTGTAAGGGTATATTCTTTTAATGGTAAAGTAAAGCATGCATCTCAAATGGACGAGGTAGTAATCAATGCTAATGGATTGTTAAAATGGCAGCCAAGTGGTTTTTTTGATCAGGCGGAAAGTGATATGTATAAATTGTACAATAGTTTTGAGTCATGATTAATATCTATTTTCACGTTATAGATTCGGAAACAGGTCTCATCTTGGAGAAACTGAGAAAATTGAGGCACCGGGAAATTAAATTATGGTTTAATAAATCGGATAATAAGGAAGCAATAACTTATATTAAGGATAAAAGTTTTATTGAATATAGAGAATCTTATAATGGTTTGGCTTGTTATTTGTGGAATGTTTCGGATATAGAGATTGTTCCTTTGTACGATAACGACGGCATATTTCATATGGCTTTCAGATATGCATTTTATGGAACAAATTTTGTATGCATAGATAGTAAAGAATATGTTAAAAAGCAATTGGTGCTATTTCATGATGCAGTAAATGAAATTGAATATCCAAAGGAACTAATAAAAATTCCTTGTTATAAGGATTGGGATAGTCTTTTCCAACACTTGAAAGATAATGGAATTTTTTCCTTTTCTTTGTCAGATACGAATAGATTTCAAAAGTGTTCTCATATTGATCCTATTCAAGGAGCAACTGTTTATAAAGAGATAGATACAGGATATTATTGGTATATGGATAATTTTCATAAGACACACTATGAGGTATTTGATTCTTCAGGGAAAAAGCATCTTGGGGAGGCTAATCTAAATGGTTTTATAGATAGGAATAAAGTAGATAAAGATAAACGTCCTATATTATAATTATTAAATGAAATTCAAATTTACAATACAGCAATATCAGACAGATGCCGTAGAAAATACAGTGGCAGTATTTGCTGGGCAACCATCGCGTAATTTATCTATTTATCGTAGAGATTTAGGGATATATATACAACGGCAGATAGTATACGAGGAAGAAGAAACAGGCTATGCGAACAATCGTCTGGAACTGGATCCACGGACGATATTAGCAAATATCCGCTCCATACAGAGTTTATACGATATAACGCCTTCAGAAACACTATCCAAAGGAGTGGCACCTGTAAATTTGGATATAGAGATGGAGACTGGTACGGGTAAGACTTATGTTTATATCAAAACGATGTTTGAACTAAACAAACAGTATGGTTGGAGTAAGTTTATTGTCGTGGTGCCTAGTATAGCTATTCGTGAGGGGGTAGCTAAAAGTTTTACTATGCTGGAAGAGCACTTCATGGAACTATACGGTAAGAAAGCCCGGTGGTTTATTTATGATAGCAGTAATTTGCAGCAGTTAGATAGTTTTTCGTCAGATTCTGGATTGTCTGTGATGATTATTAATACACAGGCTTTTGCTGCTTCAATGAAAGAAGGAGGACGCAGTAAAGAAAGTCGTATTATATATTCAAAACGTGATGAATTTGGAAGCCGTAGGCCGATTGACGTGATAGCTGCAAACAATCCGATCATTGTTATGGATGAACCGCAGAAAATGGAGGGCGCTGCTACTCAGACTGGTATCAGACGGTTCAATCCGTTGTTTGTGCTGAACTATTCAGCTACACATAAAACCAAACACGATACGGTATATGCGCTTGATGCACTTGACGCATATCGTCAGAAACTAGTAAAACGTATTCATGTGAAAGGCTTTGAGTTAAAAAATTTGCGGGGCACAAGCGGTTATATGTATCTTGATAGTATCGAACTTTCGCCAAAACGCCCTCCCATGGCTCGTATAGAAATCGAAACAAAAACGGCATCAGGAACCATAGTGCGAAAGATAAAAACTTTCGGTAGTGGCGATAGTCTGTGTGAAGAATCAGGATTGGCCGAATATGAAGGCTTTACCCTATCTGAAATCAATGCTAAAGGTTATGTTACATTTCTGAATGGTGTCACGTTGCAGCGAGGCGACGTTATTGGGGATACAAACGAGTTGACGATGCAGCGTGTACAGATAAGAGAAACAATAGTGTCCCATTTTGAGAAAGAACGGCAATTGTTCAAACTGGGCATCAAGTGCTTGTCGCTCTTCTTCATCGATGAGGTTGCTAAATATAAGAGCTACGATGAAGAGGGTAATGAGGTGAAGGGTATATTCCAAAAGATTTTTGAAGAAGAATATGCACGTCAGGTAAATGAAGAGTTACATTTATGGGACGAGGATTATAATGAATATCTGCGTCGGTTTACACCACAAGATGTGCATCGCGGCTATTTTTCTATAGACAGAAAAACCAATCGTGTAATAGATGGAAAGGTGGAAAAGAAGACTGGCTTGTCGGATGATATATCGGCCTATGATTTGATATTGAAGAATAAAGAGCGCCTGTTGAGTTTTGATGAACCTACACGTTTTATTTTCTCACACTCAGCATTGCGTGAAGGATGGGATAATCCGAATGTGTTCCAAATCTGTACACTTCGGCACTCTAATTCAACTACAGCCAAACGTCAGGAAGTAGGACGTGGCCTACGTCTTTGCGTGGATAAGAATGGAGTTCGTATGGATAAAGAATTATTGGGTGAAGATGTACATGAGGTAAACAAGCTTACTGTTATAGCTAATGAAAGTTATGCTGATTTTATCAGTGCGTTGCAGAAAGAAACTCGTGAAGTGTTGCGTGAACGTACTGCCAAAGCAAGCGTGGCCTATTTTACTGGTAAGCAGATAAAGATAGGAGAAGAATTTCATACCATCGATGAGTCGGAAGCAAGCCGTATTATCATCTATTTGGAAGACAATGGCTATATTGACGAAGATAAGCATATTACACCTAAGTATCATGAAGCTATAACCAATGGCAGTGTAGCACCATTGCCTCCAAAATTACAACCGATAGCCGAGGGAGTTACTAGACTGATTAATTCAATCTTTGACCCGAAAGCTCTTGATGATATGGTGGTTGAGGAGAAAACCATTATCCCTGAAAATAAGCTGAATGAGAATTTTGGTAAAGAAGAATTTCAAGCATTATGGAAAGAAATTAACCACCAATATGTTTACAGGGTTAACTACGACAGTGACGAACTGATAGAGAAAGCCATTCATCATATCAACACAGAACTGGTTGTAAAACAGCTTCGTTATATCATGGTTGAAGGGACTCAGGATGAAGAACTAGTAACAGAATTTGGTGATACCCAATCACAATCGCATCAGTTGACCGATGTATGTACTTCGACAGTTCGTTACGATCTGGTAGGTAATATTGCTAAGGGAGTGAACCTTACGCGTCGAACAGTAGTAAAGATATTGCGAGGCATTAAGAAAAACAAGTTGTATTTGTTTAAAAATAATCCAGAGGAATTTATCCGGAAGGTTATCAGCATCATTAAGGAGCAGAAGTCTACAATGATTGTAGAAACAATCCATTATAACATGACAGAGGGAAAATACGATAGCAATATTTTCACTGTAAAGAGTAAAATGGACTTTGACAAGGCTTATGAGGCGAAGAAACATATAACTGACTATGTATTCAGTGACAGTAAGGGAGAGCGACAATTTGCACATGATCTTGATGAAGCCAAGGAGGTTGTTGTATATGCCAAGTTACCGCGGACCTTCCAAATTCCGACTCCGGTTGGAAATTATGCACCGGATTGGGCTATAGCCATGGAGGTGGAGGGAATAAAGCATATTTTCTTTATTGCTGAAACCAAAGGTTCTATGTCATCAATGAATTTGACAAAGATAGAATTAGCTAAAATTGAATGTGCAGAAAAGTTGTTTAACTCTATCTCTACAGCCAATGTAATATATCATCAGGTGGCTTCATATAATGACTTGTTGGATGAAATGGGTGTTGCCAAGTAAAATAATAATATATAAGAAAACAGAATTATTATCGGACTTGCTGTGAAATCAGCAAATAGTTTGTTACCCATTATTGATATAATCATGTCAATGGTGGCTACTATTGATAATCAAATGCATTTTGAATCTTATGTAAATAAAAATTATACTTTTAATCCCCTCGAATTCGAGGGGATTAAAGTTATTATTAATAGTAAGTAAAAGTTTTTGTGTTACGGAAAATTTTATAAATTTGCGACAGGCATTTTTCAAAAAATAATTGCATATTAAAGCTGATAATCAGTATGCGTGTTTGAACAAAGGTAGTATATGACAATAAATAATTTGCTGAACGTCAAGTCTCGTGATGAACTGCGCGAATGGCTTATGCAGAATCATGATAAGGAGCCGGAATGTTGGGTGGTGGTGAAACGTGGAAGACCTGTTGACGACGGCACGTTTTGGTATATAGATGCTGTAGAAGAGGCTATGTGCTTCGGATGGATAGACAGCACGACAAAGAAGCTGGCAGACGGGGTGACGGAACAGAGGCTGTGCCCGAGAAAGCCGCGCAGCAACTGGTCGGAACTGAACAAGGAAAGGTGTCGCAGGATGGAACGGCTCGGGCTGATGACTGACGCCGGCAGAGCCGTGTTGCCGGATATGACGGACAGGGGCTTTGTGATAGACGATGATGTAATGAAAGAATTGAAGTCGGACCCTGTGGTGTGGCAGAATTTCTGCCGCCTGCCCGAGCTGTATAAGCGTGTGCGCATTGACACCATCCAGATAAAGAAACGTCAGCCCGAGCTGTTCAGAAAGCGGCTTGACAAATTTATAGAAAACACCCGAAATGGCGTTATGTATGGTGAGTGGAACGATAACGGCAGACTGCTGATGTAATCAGCGTATGTTTCCTTATTAGAGCGTCAAAAAAGTTCTGCAAAAGGATATCAAGGCTGCATTATAAAATATTTTCCATTTACACAAAATATCTTATAGTGCCTCCATCCACGGGTGCTACTAATGGAGAAATATTGAGACCTTTCTTCTGAAAGGACGGATTATACATAAAATATGATAACCTACGTCTGGCATCCCAAGCCAATCTGCCAATTTCCTCATCCCAAAGGATTACTTTTAACAACTGTACCATAAGTTTACGTTATTTAGAGTGTCTGACACGTTGCGCCTTTTTATCATCCTTACGCATCAGATAAGGAGATTCAGGCAACTCAGGAAGAAGGTTGTCTATCGTGTTAATCTGACCGACTACTTTCAGCAGCAAGATAAATGTTGACAACGAAATATTGCCTGCAGTACCATTTTCAAATTTGTGTATGGTTGTAAGGCCAATGCCTGACTGCTCTGAAACATCTTTCTGAGTAAGATTGCAACGGATTCTATATTCTTTGAATCTGTTGCCTAATAGCCTTACAAGCTCAGGCGTAGAGTATTCATAAAAGTCTACCATATTATTCTTATTTATATATCATTATGATGATAGTTATGCTTGTTTTTAGTTGTTAATCTTCAATATTGTGAATGTTATAAACGCAAAGCTATGCAATTTTTGAGAATAAAACTAATTTTTTTGAAAAACTTTATCATTAAATTATAAAGGCAGATTGTAATTCTTAGATTTTCGAATTGTTTTTATCCAAATTTCACTATATTTGTATTGAAGTTTTGGCTGCAAAAAATCGGAATAGTACGAAGTGCAAGAATATATATGTAATCATTGATTTTCAGAGAGTTGAGTTTACAGTAATTTCTTTTCCTATGTTCAAAATGATTACTCATACCAATTAATTTAGAAAGTGCCGAATATCATAATTGTGAATATACTGCATCGGATATTGAAAGCAAATTTACTGTAACTATCACTCCTATGGAACGTATTGAGACTTCTGTATGTAAGATGTAATCAGTTGATGTTTCTCTATATGAGCGTCAAAAAAAATTCTGCAAAAGGCATCCGCAATACAGAAAGATTCTATAATTTTGTATTCTATTATTATTTGTTTAAAACATTGAGCTAATCCGGCAGAACGGATTTCCGTTATATGCGAAAATAACTATAGTAAACGCAATTTGGTGTATTACCGCAAATTATATTTGCATATCAAGAATCCGGAGATTGTGAACACACGTGTTCACAATCTGATATGATAGAACATCAGACGTATCATGAACGAGGTAGAGCAGGAAGCAAGGAAAATGTATCTGAAGAAGGATTCAGAGCAGATATAGAGCGTAAGGACTTTAAGCTGTAATATAAATGTGAGTTAAATACAAATAACCACACGTGGATAAAATCTAATTAATGTGCAGGGCGGGTGTGTACATCTTAATGTCACTTTGTTGCCGGCATATGTATAAAATTATAATGACATGAGAATATTTATCGCAATACGATTTACTGAAGCGTTCAAGTCTTCAATATTGGATGTACAGGATGGACTGAAGGAATATGGAGTAAGGGGCAACTATACGCAGCCGGAGAACCTGCATCTTACGTTGGCATTTATCGGCGAGACGGAAAGGGTGGAGGAGATAAAGGCCGCTGTTGATGCCGTTAAGTTTGAGCCGTTTGTAATCAGAACGGGCAAGATGGGATGCTTTAACGGCAGAAGCAGGGTGGTGTGGCTCGGCATAGAAGGCGAGGACAAGGTGAAGGCTATAGCGCAACAGCTGAGACGCAATCTTGACCAACGCGGCATTGACTATGCAAAGGGTAAGTTCAGTCCGCATATCACCCTTGTGCGCCAACCGTCGGAAATGCCTCTTGACATCGACGTGGAGAGCGAAAGCATGACTGTAAGCAAGATTTATGTAATGAAGTCGGAACGGATCAATGGCCGGCTCGTTTATACGGCCCTGTAATTGGTTGATGATAAATCAGCGCAACTGAGCCTGAAGAATAGAGAGAGAGTTTTGGCATTATAAAATTACGAACTTATTCATAATTATAATTTGATTGCAGTTACAGGTTGAATTTTGAAAATAGTTAAAGTTATTATGAAACTTAGACGCATAATATTATTTTATTTTGTATGCCTCGTAGGTGTTGTCAGTGCATTTGCCGCAAACGGCCATGAGATAAGATTTATTTATTGTTCTGACCTTCACTACGGAATAAAGCGACAGTTTCGGGGAGAGAAGGTTGATGCCTATAAGGTCATTGGCGAGATGGTGAAGTCGTTTTGTCTGCTCAATAAAACAGATTTGCCCTCTGACGGAGGAGTAGGTGAGGGAACAAAGTTTGGCGAGCCGGATTTTGTTGTGTGTACTGGCGATATATCGAACAGAATGCATGATGGGGTGTGGCAGGCATGCAGATCATGGAGGCAGTTTGAAAAAGACTGGATAGAAACCCTCGGATGTCCCATATATCTTGTTCCCGGTAATCATGACATATCAAATGCCATAGGATATCCGAAGGCGCTTACACCTGCCAAGGATGAAACAAGTGCTATAGAAATATACAATCATAACATGCCGGAATTTGGCTGTCAGAAAATTTCGTCTTTTGATTATACAGCCAATAAAGTTCATTACACTTTTATAAAAGACAATCTCCGGTTTGCCTTTGTGGGGATATGGCCGGACGGCTTTATGCGTAGTTGGTTAGACAGCATATTTAAAGATGACCCAACAACATCCACAATACTCTTCGCACATGATCCGGTTGAGGCTGATGCCAAACACTTTACAAATCCTAACTTTCCGTATGACATAAACAGTAAGGATAAATTTGAAAATCTGTTGGGCGATACGTGTAGCGTAAATGCCATTGACATGAGGCCTGTTGGCAACTGGAACAGGCTGGAGAGGTTTTTTAAGTCTCATCCTCAGATAAAGGCATATTTCCACGGAGACTGCAACTATAATGAATTCTATGACTGGAAGGGCACGGAGGGAAGCATATCCTTGCCTGTGTTCAGGGTTGACTCGCCGATGAAGGGAGAGTTGTCGGCAGACGATGAAAGCCTGCTTTCATATCAGGTGGTATGCATAGATACAGAAAGCAGGGTCATAACAGTGAGGGAATGTCTTTGGAACAAGAATGGTAAAACTTCTGTAAATTGGGGCAAGATGAGGAGCATTTCATATTGATGGTGTCAGGTGATGACCTTATGGTCATTTATCTTTGATAAAAGCAGGTTTTAACCTATCATCCGCGTGAAAGATAATTGTTGCAGATATCTGCCGCTTCTGACAAAATCAACAAGCTGCTGTTCGTATTCTGCTTCGCCCTGAATGTAATATTTACGGCTTACACGCTGAAACTTCTCGTATATCTTTTCGGCCTTGCTGCTATCTGCCTCGTGTATCATGGCGAGGGCGTATTGAACGCGCAGGGCTGAAGGACGGAAGACAGACTGCACTTGCAGGTATTTGCTGATTGACTTGTCCAGCAGCCTGTTGATGTCTTCGGGATAGTGGGGACGTATCAGCGTGAGGTAAATGCGTTCCAAGGTCAGTTCGTTGCGGTAGATAGTAACCATCCGGCTCATGTGCGGCTCGGCGCGCTGCATGATGGCGTTGGCCTTGTCGAAGTCCATGTGCAGCATGGCTAACGATAAGTCGGACGAAAGTGCCATGACGTGTATGGGGTTGCTGAAGTTGATGTCGCGGTCGTCGCACATGTATGTCATGGCCTCAAGCCGTGATGTGTCGTTTTGCATAAGATATCCGATGAGGCGCATGGAGCGCAGAAACACCATCGTGGAAAACTCGTCTTTGTGAAGATTGAGCATGTTGAGACCGTCGTTGGGCAGTCCGGCCAGCTTGTTCGGGATGCCGTTCATGACAATGAGATACAGTCCGGAGATGATGATGCACAGCAGAAAGACCGTTGTGACGAGCGAATGATGTGCCGACGGCATGAACATAATGACAGATGCAATCACCGTGAGCATAAGGTTGGCCAACACGCCGCCAGCATTATATAGGGCTATGCCGAAGGGTGTGTCGCCGTTTTCGGGCGGCAGCATAAGACACTGGCCTGCGGCTCCGGCCATACTGAAGCGTGACAGGCGGAAACGGCCGTCGCGACGGCTCAGGACAACGCCCATGATCATAAACGACAGAAACTTCCAGCCGCGCGCCATGGCAGCAAGCATGTGGCCTGCTTCGTGGATGACGATGTGTATGATGAAAGATAAGATGAAGAATATCGCTGCCAGGAGTATCGTGAGAAACACGTCGGCGGCTGATATGTCGGCATGAAGCGCAGGCTTGATGATTTTGCCTATGACGAAACCAACCCCGAAGCCTATGGCTATTCCGCCAATAAATAATGTTGCTATGCGTAATGTCTTGTGGAGAAATGTCTTTTTTATGTTTCCCATGTTTCAGTGTATATTCTTTTGTCTGACTTATTTCGTTCGCGGCTCTGTTGCAAAAGAGCCATTGTTTCAGTGATGCTGACGGCACCGGCATCTCATGATGCTGCAAAGATAGCGTAATAAATTTAAGAAATAAAACGGAAAACGAAACTTTTGTACAGCAGTAACAGAGATGTAATGTAATTTGGTCATTAGACCGCACATAGTTTTATCAATTTTGTGCATTAATGTTTTCAGCCCGTCTTATTGTTTGCTTTTTCTTGACATAGCCCGTTATATCAAGAAAAATCTTACGAAAATCCGCTTAATGTAAAGCCAAAATACAGACCGGATTATAATAAGCGATTTGGATGAAAAATAGGGGCTGTGCCTATTTTGCGCACAACCCCTATGAAAACTATTTGTGAAATTGTTATTTAACGACAAACTTCATTGTATTTACATTACCGTCGATGTAAACTTTAACGATGTAAACACCTGCCGGAACATTGCCAAGGCTGTAACTGCCTGGAGCAACCTCGGTGGCAGCGACTGCCATTCCGCCTGTTGAGAATACTTCGATGTAGTCGTATTCTCCGTTAACAGTAATAGAGCGTCCGTCAGCAGAGATGTTAAAGCCGCCATTCTCAACAGAAACAATGCCACTAGCGTCAACAGAGAAGTCGATAGTGCTCATTTCTGTCTTTCCTGAAGTGTAAGATGCTATCACGCCTGCAGTGTGATTGCCTGCACTAAGGTTTGTGAACGTGTATGTAGTAGCATCTTGTTGAGCAACCTTATTGCCGTCAAGGTAAACCTCATATAAACCGTCTAAAGAAGGAGAACGCAGAGACGGAGATTTATAACCTGTATTTCTGCTTATGTAAGCTGGTGCAGCCAATGCATCTGCGAGTCCGTAGCGTACATCGTCAATGCGGAATACGCGTTTTTGGTCTGATATGCAGCGTATTGCCACATATTTGGCTTCTTTTGGTATGTCATATGAATATTGCATCCAATAGCTCTGTGCCTCAGTTGCCTCCTGTACCTTTACAAAGCTTTCCGGCTGCATATTGGTTGTTGAATACAGAACCTCAAAGTTTTCAAGATAAGAATAGTCTGCGCTTGCAGCATAGAATGTGAACTTGAAGTCTTCCTTGAAGTAGAGCTTAGGAGTGATCATCCAGTCGTCATTAGAGTCTCCATAAGAAGCCCATGCTGTCTGGCATTTGCTTCCGTTGTATGGTGCAAGATAAGATATATCTGTAGATGAAGGCGTAGTAGCGCTCTGGTTGAAAACCATGTATGCCATAGGCTCAAATATACTCGGCCATTCATATCCCATGAGTCCGCCAGTCTCGCAACCATCGCCGTCGATATACTGCCATCCGATAGCGCCCGGAGAGTTTATTGCGAAGTCTTCATGGCTTTCAAAGTCATCAAAGAACACGTTAGGATAATTCCACATAAATACGCGCTCATTGCCGTTGGCACCCTCCTCAATTATCAGGTTGTAAGGCTTAACTCTATTTTCAGTGATGTTATATACAAATTCGTAAGAGTCGTCAGTGCTTACATTTATCTTATCAGTATGCGTGTTGAAGCCGTCGAGGACGATGCTCATGTCATAGATGCTCTTCCATACATTCTCTATCACAACGACTCCTGCATCATCGGCTGTGCCTGTGTACTGGTGAATTCCGTCTGAAATAACGACATGTGCGCCGTAAGCCTCATTTTCAGGAGTATCTGTAGTTATACGGAATGTAATATCAGTGTTCATTTTATTTCCGATAGTGTCTGAAACAGACGCTGTTGCAAGATCGCCACCTGTGTATACCGCTTTTACCGCATAAGCGTAAACGCCTTGTTCCATGCTTTGCCAGTCTTTGTCTTCATAACTGCGTGCCTGCTGATTTTCAGAAAGCAGCTTCCAGTTTGCCTCGTTGGCAATGTCTGATGACTTCATTCTGTAGACATTATAGCGTATGCGGCTCTGCGGAGTCTTCATCATTGGAGATTCATCAAGATTAGGCTGAACATCACAGTCTCTTGACTCAAGCTCAACGTAAGTAGCGTTGTTGTCAGCGCTGTTTCTGTATACGAAACGTTTCGTATTGTTTGCAGCAGACTTGAATTCTGTAGAGTCTTCAGGCACTGTGAACGGAGCGGCTATAGGACGAATGAGGAAGTTGTTGTGGAATCTTTCGTCAGCCTGTCCTTCAAGATAAAGATACTCTCCCGTAGTATAATCAGCAGTGAAGCAGTTTACGCCTTCCACGAAAGGATACTTCTCTTTGTCTCCGGCACCGTCAATGCCGACAGTCATACCAACGTAATTAGAGTTAGATATAGCCAGATAATAGCCGTTGGGGGCGTCTACTGGAGCTGGCAGTGTGTATGAGTTCCACTGTCCGTCTGTAGCCTGTACATAGGTGTTCTGGTAGAGCAACTTGTCGGTTGGCTCTCCGTTTTCGTCAAGATCGAAGATGCTCAGACGTACGCTGTACATACTAGAAGCTGAGTTAACAAAGAATTCTACTCCGTGTATGCTTGAAGGTTCGCGTTTTACAACACCGAACATCGAATTTTCTGTTGCAGTTCCAATTCCAACTGATGTGGTCAGGGTTCCGTCGTCAATGCGCTGCAATACTGCGTCGTTGGAAGGAGCGTTCCATGTTACATTAGCAGAGGTTCCGTCTTCAATGACAGTAACCTTGCCGGCTGGCTTCTGGTTGTCAAGAAGTGTTATTGTACCAAGGTCTGTGTCGCTTTCAACTCCAAAGTTCTTAGTTCCCTCGAGAAGCTTATTCTTTGTTATACTTACAGCGTAGTTATCGTCTTTGAATACGTCAGCAAAGCTGAATGTTCCGTCTGTGGCTGTTTCTGTTTCTTTGTTGTCGTATCCGCTCAGAACAACCTTTGCACCTGCTACCGGTTCGTCTGCAACATCGACAACAGTACCGCTGATCTTGTATGTAGGCCGTGCGGTCATTTCGATGTCGCATTGAGTAACATTGTGTTCGGTTACTGATGCTGATGCTGATGCATTTTCATATCCTAGGGCCTGTACGTCTATGTCGTAGTTTCCTTCGGGGAGATACTCTAGACGGTATTTGCCTTCATTGTCTGTAACAGATTTAAATTTTCCGCCATTAGTGATGACTGTTGCTCCTGCTACGGGTTTGCCGTCACAGGTTATTATACCCTCAACATACCCTTCGTGGTCTTCACTTACCTGTATATTGCCGACACTCAGCTTATAGTTTGCGTAATATGTGCGGTATAAGAAACCGATGTTGTATTCTCCTGTAGCTTTAATCTCAGGAAGATTTGCGCGCAGGCTTACAACCTGATCAGATACGATTTCAAACTGGTTGATGCTGTCCTGTGAAGCTATGTCTGTTCCCTGTCCGAATGATACGGCCAGTGTCTCCATTACTTTATTGCTTCCTGGCAGTGCATCGAATGTAACCTTATATCTCTTGCCTGCTTCAAACTTTATGCGCGGTGATATCAGCCAGTCTGCAGCGACAACCTCATCATAATTATATGAACATGTTGCTCCTTTTAATGTGCCGAACATTCCGTCTGACCATGCCCATGTTTCATAATTGCCGTTAGCGTCTATAGTTGTCCATAGTTTGAACTCATCGAGATTGTTAAATTCAAAGGTAATAGGGCTTGTGTATGCCGGTCCGAGGATAACTGTTTCTGATCTTACGCTGTCGCCGGTGGCATTGTCTGTATGCGGAACTATGGCATAGGTATATCTTCCCATTTCTGTCAGAGTCTCGTCTGTGAATGATGTCTCTTTTATTGCTGTTGCAACCTTTTCGCCTTCAAGACTGCTGTTCTTAAATCTGATAACATCATAATTCAGAGTATTTACGTCGATATATGAGCTCAGCTTGCCCTCTGTAGGTGCGGTCCATGAGAGTTTGGCTTTATCGCCGTCGGCAAGAAGCTTGACGTCGGTAACTCCTAGAGGATCACCTTTTCCGACATATGAGCCTACGCTGGCTCTGTCTCCGCGGCCAATGCTGTTGCCCGGAATTATTCTGTATGTGTAGTATCCACGTTCTGTGATGTTATTGTCAGTCCATGTCTGATGACCTCCTATTGCCGGGTTGACGATAGAGTCTACTTTAACACCGTCTCTCAGCACAAGCACATAGCTAAGCTCCTCAAGTGTACCTCCTCTGCCATATGTCTTTGACGGGTTGTCCCACTCAAGTGTTGCTGTGAGCGCACCATTTTGGCCTCTTGTGATGCTAAGATTTTGCACTTTTGCCGGAGCGCTGGCTTCAGCTACAGTGAAAGGTACTGATATACCCATTAGAGAAGATTCCTTGTTGTCCTTAAACTTCGCAAATGGAGTTACATGTGCTGTTTTCGTGTCAATCATGACTGCATCGTAAATCCATGATGATGTAGACCAATTATAAGTGGTGAATCTTAGATAAAGTTGTCCGCTGTCGTTGTCATAAAACAGGCAGTCACCACTATACATGAAGGCATCACCTGGGTTATAGTCAAGTGTTCCTATATATTGGCATTCGCATGTGTGCTGATTAATTTTGTATAAAGATCCCCAGTAGCTTATGCCATACATTTCTCCGTCATAGGTAGATGTCATCACGTGCATGTGTTCTTCCATGTCTGATGCTTGTGCAGCAGAATTGATGACGTCATAAGTTAAGGTTCCTACATTTGTTATAGTACCGGTTTCGAGGTCAAGCTTAACAAGACCGTCGCCACCGTTGAAACTGTTAAGGCCATACATCGTTCCGCTCTGATAGTCATACGAAAAGTTGCTTACTGCTTGTCCGTTATTTACGCCACCGTAATCAGCAATCTGTCTCTGCGTTTTACTTTCCATGTCAAAAGCCCAAAGACCGTGGACTTTGATACCATTATAAACTTGTTCGTATTCAAAATAATAATAGGTGTTGTCTACAATCTGTCCGCCACAGACCATATTGTAGGTCATTGTTTGAAACAGACTTACGTTTTTGAGGGTATCACTCAATTCAAATGTATAGATACCTTTGCCAAACTCTTCGTTGTCAGATAGTGCATAAACCGTCTTGACATCTGAAGCAAAAGCTTGACATAAGACTCCAGATAACACGCAAAGCGATGTCACAAGATAATAATGTAATTTGCTTTTCATGTGTTTAAAATTTAAATTAATACTATATCAGTTAACTGATTTTTTCAATACAAAGATAAATAAAAAACATTGTTTGTTGTAACAAAATGTATAAAAAATGGCCGCTGTCAGTTTTTATCTATATACTTTTGAGCGTTGTAACTGAAAAATTGTGATATTTTGCTATTATGAAGTCATCTTAAATTAGTAACTTTGCAAACAGTTAAACGTTAAAAAAATAGAACTATGAAAAGATTATTGCAATTTTTATTCTTTGCTTTCATCTATGTCATGACAGTGGAAGCAGTGCCGGCATATCGTGGTGCGATAAATGCTTTGCAGCCAGACGGAACAACCATCACTTTTTATATAAATGGTGATGAGCATTGGCATCAATGCATAAGCACTGACGGATATCTGCTCAAGCAGGACGAAGACGGAGGATACAGGTATGCAAGCTTGACAGATAAAAATATGCTGACAATTCAGGATTCGCCTTTGGCGCATAATCCAGATATGCGCTCTCTTACAGAAATAAGATATGTAGGCAAGCTGAAAAAAGCAACAGAATTGATAAATAATATATCAAGGCCAGACAGAATGAATAAGGCCATGAAGCAGAATAGCAGCAACTCTCGTTTTAAAGTGGGAAATTATCCTACTATAGGAGAGGGACGTTGTCTTGTACTTTTGGTAGAATTTGCAGATAAGGATTTTTCTCTTGACAAGGACTTTCATGACCGTATGCTCAATGAAAGCGGATTTAGCGACAATGGAGCTACAGGCTCTGCGAGAGACTATTACATTGCACAGTCAAGTGGGGTATTCGTACCACATTTTGATATCGTAGGTCCTATAAAACTATCGCACAATACGGCATATTATGGTAGTGACAGTTTTATGACAACTGATCAAAATGCAGGTCTTATGATAAAAGAGGCATGTCAGTTGGCAGACTCAGAATATGAAATAGACTTTTCGCAATATGATGGTGATGGTGACGGAAAGGTGGACATGGTATATGTTATTTATGCAGGTTATGGGCAGCATGCCGGCGGCGGCTCTAATACAATCTGGCCACATAAATATCTTTTGTCTGCATATAACATAAATTTGAATCTAGATGGCAAGACGGTTGACACGTATGCCTGTTCGTCTGAACTTTTCGGCAACAGTGGTGTGCAGTCGTCAGGTATAGGCACAGTTTGTCATGAATTCAGCCATGTGCTGGGGCTTGCGGATCATTATAACACATTAGATGCCACGGATTATAAACTTGGTTCATATGATATAATGGAGTATGGCCCTTATAATAATGACGGCAAGACGCCTCCGTCATATAATGCATTTGAACGTATGACTTTGGGCTGGCTGACTCCAGTAGAGCTGACTGAACCTACAGACAATGTTACGATGGGGCATCTGGCTGAGACAAACTCTGCATATATACTTACAACAAGCAATGAAAATGAATTCTATCTCATGGAGAACCGTCAGCAGCAAGGCTGGGACAGATATATCCCGTCAGGAGGACTCATGATAACACATGTTGACTATAATGAAAATGTATGGAATAACAATAGTGTTAACGACGACACATCACACCCGAGATTCCATTTAGTTCCTGCAGATAATCATCTTGCGTATAATGCTGTTGCCGGTGGTAATACAGAGGAAAAGGATTTGTATCCTATTTCGTCTAATAACAGTTTTACGGACATTTCAACTCCGGCAGCACAGCCATATACGGGGGAAACTTTAGATAAATGGATTACAGACATAAGTGATGATAATGGGACTATTGTATTCAATTTTATGTCAAACCATCTTAAAACGCCAAAAAATATCAAGGCGGATGTAAATGGCAATGATGGTTTTACAGCGTCTTGGGATATGGTTGAACATGCAAGCAGTTATGTGGTCAACCTTTATAAGTTAGGATATAAATCAGAACAGAAGGTTGCTTTGCAGGAAGGTTTTTCTATGATGGCATCAGGAACTTCTGAATCAGCAAATTCTACAGATATAAGTGAAAGTATTGATGATTATGTAACTGAAACAGGCTGGACAGGAAGTAAGGTTTATCAGGCAGGCGGCTGGTGTCAGATTGGAAATGTTTCAGAAGGCGGTATGCTCATCACACCTGTGTTGAATCTTAAACGATATGACGGTAATTTCGCGGTGGCAGTAACGGTAAAGGCTGCTTCTGGTGAAACGCCTGTTTTCAGCGTCAGCGCAAATGGAATGAGCGGCAAGACAAGAATAAACAGCGTATGCCGTACATACTTGTTCCGTTTCAACAACGGTATTTCAAAAACACCTGTTACTTTTGCCACTAATTTAGGACGTGCCATAATAGATTCTATAACAATAGTAAGAGGTGAAGACGATGGATTGTTTGATGACGCCAAAGTGGTTGAGGTAAGCGGCGAACCTGAAGTAATTGAGGGTGAAGTTGAAGATACAGACTTCCTGCATACAGACACTGTTACAGTTGATGGCGTGAAAGAACTTTATTATACGTTCAAGAATTTGGAGCAAAAATCATATTATGCATTTGCAGTAAAAGCTGTAAGCAGTGATGCTGAATCGGCATTCTCTGAAGAAGTGGTTGTTTATACAGACGAGTCATCGGCTATAACGATGCCCGATAATGATAAATATGGTTTAGACAATGCACCTGTAAGTATTTTCACCATCGATGGAAGAAAGGTTGAAAATATGAACGTTCCCGGTGTTTATATCATTAAGAAAGGAAATTCTGTTAGAAAAGTAGCAACATATTAACCCTAAATATTATGAACATGAAGAAGAATGTTATTATTGCATGTACGGCCTTACTGCTTGCTGGCAGTGCGAAGGCACAGATTACTTATTTTAGTACAGGGTTTGATGAAGGCATGCCGTCAGCTTTTACTTTGCATGATGTTGACGGACGTACACCATCAACGGATATGCAAAACCTCGGATTTGCTGTTGGTGTTCCATGGGTTGTATACGAGGAGGGTAATGACGGCAATATGGTGGCATGCAGTACGTCTTGGTATAAAAATGCAGGTAAATCGGACGACTGGATGGTGACAGGAGCCATAGCAATAGAATCTGAAAAGACAGTGCTTTCATGGCGCTCGAGAGCTAGTGACAAGGATTATCGTGACGGATATAAAATATATATATCAGAAAAAGGAACTGCAGTTGAAGACTTTGACAAGTCTGCGCCTTTGTTTGAAGTTTCAAAAGAAAGCTACAGCTGGACTGAACATGTTGTAGATCTCTCGGCATATGCAGGAAAAACTGTATATATAGCTTTTGTTAACGACAGTCAGGATAAAAATTGTCTTTATGTCGATGATATCTTTGTTGGTGTGGAGTCTAATGTCGGATTGACGACAAATCTTGGACGTGTGATACAGCAATATGGTGATGTGGCTGTATCAGGACAAGTTTTTGCCACAGGGGAAAAAAGCATAACGTCCTATAAAGTAGGATATAGAATTAACGGTGAAACTTATGAACAGGAGTTTGACGGAACACTGGAGCCCGGCAAAAAGACAGATTTCGTCCTAGACAAGAAATTTAATATCTCGCGTAATCAGACTTCTGAATATGAAGTATGGATAAAGAGCGGCACAGACAGCACTGGCGTAAAAGGGCGTGTGTCTGCATATCCTAGAAAACTTGTGTCAGAAGAGGTTACCGGAACATGGTGTGGTTATTGTGTAAGAGGTATTGTGGCAATGAAAGAGATGAACGAAAAATATCCGGACTCATTCATCGGCATCGCTATTCACTGCAGTAGTGCAGCATGGACAGATGCGATGTCATTTGGTGTTGAAGACTATCATGACTTGCTTTTCTCAAGATGTAATCTTTCTGGGTATCCTCGTTGTGTGTATAACCGAAATACAATGTATTCGATTGATCCGGGAGATATGGAAACATATTATAAGCAGATTATGGATAATTCGACAAATAACTGCGGTATACAGCTTAATGCTTCGTATGATGAGGCTACAAATGAGATTATTGCAAATACGGACATTTATTTTGCTGCAGACATAGATAAGGCTGATTATCGTTTGGCATACGTTCTCGTTGAAAACAACGTACATCGTACCAATGAAGACATTGGTGTTCCGGAAGGAAAACCGACAGGATATGAGCAGAATAATTATTATGCAGATAACGCAATGGGAGAGATGGGCGGATTTGAAAACCTTCCGTCAACGATTCCTGCAGATCAGATGTGGTATAATGATGTGGCAAGAACAATATATCCTGATTATAATGGTGTATCTGGAGTTATACCGGAAACAATAAAAGAAGGAGACCATTTTTCATATTCATGCTCTTTTGAGATACCAAAGAATTTGCTTGAAAAGAAAAACACAGAGCTTATAGTGTTGTTGATAAATAAGAATGGAATAATTGATAACGCCGATAAGGTAGCCATTGATGGACTTACAACCGGTATTTATACAGTAAGGTATGATAATGTCGCAAATGAAGATGATGCGTATTATAATGTTAATGGCATGCGTGTGAATTATCCAGGTAAAGGTATATATATTCACAAGGGTAAGAAAATCTTAAAATAATAATGCCATTGTTATATTTGAATAACTGAGACGTATTTGTTGTAAGGCACTATAGAATATTTGTCCATTTATGCAAAATATTTTATAGTGCCTTTTTTATTATAGTGCCGGATTGTAAGTAAGATGTTATATCTTGCGTATGAAATCATCAAGACTTTCTCCGTGCTGTAAGCCGAGCTTTTTTCTTAATCTGTAGCGATTGCTGTTAACACTGTCTGGACTTACAGACAACATACCGGCTATCTGTTTTGCTCTTATGCCAATTCTGACATACGCACATAATCTTAAATCGTTTTCTGTAAGTTCTGCACTTATCTCTTTCAACTTTACAAAGAATCCAGGATGAACAGAGTCAAAATGAAGCTTAAAACGAGACCATTCGTCATCATTTTTAAGACTGTCGCCAATGACACTATTAATTTGCTTGACATACTCCGTTGGTATCAGGTTTTGCTCTGAATATCGTTTTGTTATGTCACTTATCTGTTGTAACACTTCGTTCTTGTTTGCTAAAAGTAATGTTGATGAACTTATTTCGCAGTCTTTTTGTTTTATGTCTCTTTCAAAATTTTGTCGGTTTATACTGTAAATAAGTGATTCTTGCTGTAAGCTGTTTCGTAATTCTCGGTTTTCTATCTTCCTTATTTTATAGCGTTGGTATAAATATACAAATACAGATACGGCGACAAGTATTAAAATAATTATAGATAGAATCATAACGTACATTAATGTACGGTTTAGCTCGGCATCTTTTTCTAGTAGGTTTATTCTGTCGTTGCTTCGCGCGATTGCCTCTCTTGCCTTAGCCTTGGGCAGGTCCTGATTTCGTATCTCTGTTTCTCTTGCTTTATATTCGTTCATGTATTTCTCAAGGTACTTGTATGCTTCATCTTTTTTACCAAGTTTGTCTGATACCTTCCATAGCATTTCATATATTTCGGTTAGAAACTGTTCTCCCTTTAACATTTCTGTAATTTTTTCTTGCTCATGAAGCAATGTCAAGGCCTCAGAGTATTTCTTTTGCGCATATAGAACCTTTATGTGGTTAATATTATATAGCGTGGTAAAAATAAGATTTCCGTAAGCATTCTTTTCCAAAATGCTTAATGCATGGTTATCATATATAGCTGCGCTGTCAATTTGGTTCTTTTCGAGGAAAAGCATGCTTATATTCGTTAATGCTTGAAATGTCATACCCCAGTCTTTTTTGCCACTTTCAACAGATTTTTTATATAGTTGTAACTTTTTTTCTCCTTCAGCAAAGTAAGCTTGAAAAAAATATATTCTGTTAAGAGGAAATTTTACTTTTTCATATTCTTTGCCTGCAAGCATAAGTGGGCTTTTGGCGTTTTCAGGATCGTTAATATCTAAATATAATTGTACAAAAAGTAAATATACATTACCGAGAAAGTAATGATCTTCGTATTTTTGAAAAACAGGTATGGTTGATTTTAGCAGGTTATATGCTTCTAGATATCTTCCGTAGCGTTCATAGTTTCCTGCCAATTGGTAATTAATGCATGCCATGTCGTAGTCATAGTTGATTGAACAAAGCTTTTTTGCTTGCTCTAATAAAGGTATGCATTGTTGGGCCGATGCATTCATCTGTATAGTCCTGGCTTTCCAAAATAAAGCTCGGGCTTTTAATTGTTTGTTCCCTTTTTCCTCAGCAATTTTATATAGTTTGTCAAGGTCTTTTATTTCTATTTTAACACGATTGTTTTCAAAATCCATGCGACATAATTTACTTGCAATGGAGTCAAATTCTTTATCAATAGGCATAAAATTATACTTTTGTCCTTTAGCATAAAGAGGTAATATAAGTAATACAATCAGAAAAATATATTTAACGTAAAATCTTTTCATGTTATTTTAATTTATTTGTCTGAGACGTATAAGATTCATATAAAAATATGTTTTTTATGATGACTGCAAATGTACATAAAATATATGATTTTGTAGCCAAATTAGAAATTAAATAAGATCGTATTAAAAAATGATGCATTATGAATTGTAAGACAAAATGAAAGTATTTAATCATGATTCTAGTTCTTGTGTTAAATACTATGATTTGTTTCTGAAAAAATGAATAACTTTAGTTCACATAAGGTATAGTTTTTATGTTTGATTTTATTTTTTATCACCTTGTTAAAGTTGGCGTGCTTCTTAATTCGTTCTTTATTTCCGGTATCTTTTAAGTGTGAATACTTTATCTGTAGTTACAGAGAATGTTATTGACAAAATAATAAATTAATTACAATAAAAGTCTATTTTCTTGCCGTTATGGTTATATTAAATTATTTTTGCCTGTAAATACAAATAACTGTACGTGGAAATGTCATCTGGAGCTGTTCAAAAAATAACTTGACAAATTTATTGAAAACACCTGAAAGGGGGTATGTATGATGAATGGTACGATAACGGCATAAATAATTATCTAAAATTATGAGAACAATAATATTATGTATTTTGCTTTTCTGCGTTTACGCGCTGGACACGAAGGCTCAGACAATAGAACCTGAGGTGAATGAGAATGTTGAACTGATGAGTATATTGGCACGTATGGCCGGATATCCTGAATATAACATGGACATGGCAGGGCAATATATAAAAGACATGGATGAACATTTTAAGAGTCAAACGAAGCATCCGGCTGTGCAGTATATGAAAGAACTCAGAAACAAGTACGGCATATCTTTTGATGCCGTGATGTCGATGGCGATACATCTTAATAATCAGAACGGCACGTTCTCGCTGATAGACGAAGAAGTGCCGACGCTTGAAAAGAGATGGGGCAAGGTGGACAAGACGGAGTTTTTGACACAGCTCGGCAACTTTTATAAAGATACAAGGTTCAACGACTTTTTCAATGCACATAAAGCCCTGTATGAAAAAGGACTTGAGGCTTATCGTGAGAATGTGATAAAGTATCTTGACACAAACTGGTATTCTGCCTTTTATGGTAAAGAGCCGCAGGAAGTATTTTCTGTGATTATTGGCTTTTGTAACGGCGGTGGAAACTATGGAGTTAACAGACACGTAAGAGGCAACAAGAAAGAAGTGTTTGCCGTTGTGGGCTATTATGTTGATAAGGAAGACAAGCCGATGTACAGCAAGGACTATCTGCCTACGCTTGTGCATGAGTTTAATCACTCTTTTGTAAATTATCTGCTTGATGAGAAACGATATCCCGGTCATGTGAAAGATATGGAACAGGCGGCAACTGAGATATTTGAGCTGTCTAAATGGGCTATGGCAAAGCAGGCATACGGCAACTGGAAGACAATGATAAACGAATCGCTGGTGCGCGCAGCCGTAATCTGTTATATGTTGGACAATGATTATAAGCCGGAAGAAGTGAAACAGGAGTTGTCGGAGCAGATTCAGCGCAACTTCAGATGGATGCCTGAGCTGGTGAGCCTGCTGAGAAAATATGAGAAGAAACAGCACAAGTATGGAAACTTCGAGAACTTCTATCCGCATGTTATAACCTTCTTCACTAATGTGGCGAAAAAGGAAAATGAAAAGTTCAAGGTGTTAAACTGAAATCGGTAATTATGCCGTACATAGTTTTATCAATTTTGTGCATTAACGTTTTCAGCCCGTCTTATTGTTTGCTTTTTCTTGACATAGCCCGCTATATCAAGAAGAGTCTGATGAAAATCAGCTTAATGTAAAGCCAAAGCGCCATGTGTTTTCCATTCGCAAGCACTACGTTTGGTATTGTGCCGGCTGATTTGCAATCTGCCGGAATTGAGTATCAGGATTTATTTAATCCGATTACTTCCTATTTCTTGTAGTAAAACATTGACTAGACTAACGTCGAACTTCGTTTTCAGCGCAGCTAATTATGAAACGCTGTTCGGCGTTAGCAAATTATAAAAGTGTCTGCAAAAAAATGACGAAGAACGATATAAAACAAAAATACAGACCGAATCCTTATAACGATTTGGCTTTAATGTAAACCTAAACTCGGCATAAGAAAAATGTGTCAGCGGCATAAATGTACAGGCTGGAATGTTGACTGTAGTTGACAGCCATAAATACCGGCCTGTTTGCCGGTAAAAACTGTGCCGTTTCTGCATCAAAAGTGGCCTGTTTTTAGACCGTAAACGATAGGTTAATGATTTGAAACATATACTCGTTGTTTTGCTTACAGTTTTCTTTATGGAGATTCTTTCTCTGATTGTTTCTTAATGAAGAATATGCATTTTCCTTTCAGTTTTTTGCCTTTAAATTCTATGAGGCTTTTTATGCAGGCTTATATGGATGAGAACATTTGTGGCAGTTTTGTTTTATTGCCGTCAGAAAATAAGTACGGATGTTTTTGATGAAGAATAAAAAAATATTATCTTTGCAGTTAGACAAGTAAGGGCAGAAAACCCGTACATGTCATAACGGCGTACTGAAAGGCTTACGGCATTATGCCGGACAAAAACGGCAGCATACAGTTGACGAAAAGGGGCGGGGATGGACAGATGTACTAAGGAGCAGCGGCACAAAAACATGGCCGCCATACATTCGGCAAACACAAAGCCGGAGATGATAGTCAGGAAGTATCTGTTTTCACGCGGATTCAGATACAGGCTGAATCATCCGCGCCTGCCGGGACATCCAGACATAGTGCTGCGCAAGTATCGCACGTGCATTTTTGTGAACGGCTGCTTCTGGCATGGACATGAAGGGTGCAAGTATTTCAAGATGCCAAAGAGCAACGTTGACTTCTGGGCAGCCAAGATAAACCGCAACAGGCAGCGCGACAAAAGGGTGCAGCAGGAGCTGGCCGCCATGGGATGGCACTGCATGACGGTGTGGGAGTGTGAGCTGAAGACAGACAGGCGTGAACAGACGCTGACGTCGCTCGAATACACCTTGAACCATATATATCTTGGCGACCGCACCGTGAGATACTCTCTCCCGGAAGACGACTGCGGCATGATGGCGGCAGAGACAGAGCCTGAATATGGGGCGGCGGATGATGACGACAGGGCGATGATATAACGCATAGAATTAACAGCTAAACCGGAAACAAGAAAATAAATCTTTACAACTGTATGAGTTAAAAAACTAAATAGCTTACGTTTTAAGTGTAGAATTTGCTAAATTTGCGGCAGAAACAAGTATTGTGTAGATGAAAGATTTTGCGGCTATAGATTTTGAGACGGCCAACGGCGAGCGCAGTTCGGTGTGCAGCGTGGGCGTGGTGGTTGTGCGTGACGGTGAGATTGCCGACACGTTCTACTCGCTTATACAGCCCGAGCCAAACTATTACACCTATTGGTGCAGCAGAGTGCATGGCCTGACGCGCGAAGATACCGAAGAGGCACCGGTGTTCAGCGAGGTGTGGAAGCAGGTGGAGCCGCTCATTGAGGGGCTGCCGCTAGTGGCTCATAACAAAGGCTTTGACGAGGGCTGCCTTAAAGCCGCGTTCAAGGTTTATCAGATGGATTATCCCGACTACTGCTTTTACGATACCCTTGCCGCTGCCCGCAGGGCTTTTCCCGGTGCAGAGAATCATCAGCTGCATACTGTTGCTGCCCTTTGCGGCTACGACCTAACGATGCACCACAATGCCCTTGCTGATGCCGAGGCCTGTGCATGGATTGCAAGAGAGATATTGTGATACTGCAATGTTGTGGCACATATACTGAGAATGAATAAAAGACGGAGTAAGAAAACAAGTCGAGTGTGTAATTGCTAAACAAAGAAGAAAAATGAAACCTATTGTAGCCATAGGAGATGTTCACGGTCTTGAAAAATGGAGAAGCATAGTTGATGAGCACGAAGACTGCACAATCGTGTTTCTGGGTGACTATCTCGACCCGTATGAATACATTACGCGCAGGCAACAGCTGGACAACCTGCGTGACATCATAGAACTTAAGAAGCGGCGCATGGACGACGTGGTGCTGCTTCTTGGCAACCATGACCTGCATTATTTCTGCGACAGGGCCCTGCCCGGTTCGCGCTACGACTTTCAGATAGAGAGGTTTGCCGAGGCTATGTTCAACGCCAACATAGAGCTGTTTCAGTATGCCTATCAGCAGGGCAACCGGATATTTACGCATGCCGGCATACAGCACAGCTGGTTTGTAGACGACTTTAAGGGCGACCTTACTCAGCCTATAGCGCATCAGCTGAATAATCCCGAGTCAGTCCAGTTTAACGCCATGTTGCGCCTTGGACATGCCAGGGGAGGACGCATAGGCAAAATCGGAGGAATATTCTGGGCAGACATAAGCGAACTGACCGACCCGCTGCATGGATATACGCAGATTGTTGGCCACAACCGCGTTGACGACATTACGGAGCGCTGCGGATATAATGACAACAAGATAATCTTCTGCGACTGTCTGCGCAACGGCAAATATTATTATGAGGAATGAGGCTGTAGGCCGTATGAGGCGGTTTTCATGCCTATACAGACAGGCTGTATAGTGTATACAGTATGGGTACAGCCTGAATTTCTCACTTGACATGGATTAAAAACATATAATTCATCGAAAAATTTTTGCTGCTTATGCTGCGGTTTGGCATAAGTGGCATTTATTTTTGCACAAAAATTAAATAACTTCGTATGATACTTTCAAACACATATATAAAAAATGAGTCAGCATTAAGAAAATATTTTTTAGGAAATATAAGACTTAATTGGACTTTTGGTTAGGTGATGTCATGGTGTAATTTCTTGATTTCAGACAATATTGGCAGGATAATGATGCCGTTGAGGCAGTTTCTGTGATTATATCCGTATGTTGCGGGGCTTTGTTATTTGCATAATGATAAGCTTATGCTTAGAAGAAGCGATAGGTTTTGTTTTTGGGTAAGATATTGTTTGCAATCGAAAGAAATGGGTGGGCTGTGGGTTTTTGTTTCTTATGAATAAGCATGTTTGGCGTACACAGGCTGCAGTATTGTCTGCATGGTTGTGGGCACGTGCATGTTGCGGCTTACATTTTTTGTACGTTGCGGATTGTGGCTTGGCGTATAAATAATAAATAGCTGGCTGTTGTTGATGCTGTGTTGCCGGTGTCAGCCGTTATTGTTACGGCTGATGTCGGTTGTGTATTGATATTAGAACCAAAAAATAAATAGACAATTAATTATGACAAAAGACCTATTCGACAAGTATATATGGCTTGTTGATGTAATTTACCGCTCGCGAAAAATAACGTTTGAGGAAATCAATGAACGGTGGCTCAGGTCGAGCCTGAGCGACGGGCAGGACATACCTTTAAGGACATTCCACAACTGGCGTGCGGCCATAGAACAGATTTTCGACATAAACATTGAATGCAACAGAAAAGGAGGCTACTATTATTACATCGAGAATGTAGACGACCTGGAAAACAACGGGTTGCGAAACTGGCTGCTGAACACCTTTTCGGTTAATAATCTGCTTGTAGACGGGCATAACCTCAACAAGCGCATATTGTTTGAATATATGCCTTCGGACAAAGTGCATCTCGAAAAGATTCTTGAAGCCATGCGCGACGGACATGAGGCACGGCTCGAATATAGGTGTTACTGGTGTGAAGAGACAGGATGTTATACTTTTAGACCTTATTGCGTAAAGTTGTTCAAGCAGCATTGGTATGCGGTGGGGCAGTGTGTCGAATGTGGTTCTATACGCACATTTGCGTTAGACCATATAATAGATATGCACATCACCGACAAGGAGTTTGTCTATCCCAAGGACTTTAATCCGGAGAAGTTTTTTGAAGACAGCTTCGGCATAGTTATAAGTGACGACAATCCGGTAAAAATCCGTCTGAAGGTGTATGGAATGCATGCGTCGTATATGCGCTCCCAACCTTTGCATCATTCGCAGCAGGAAGTTGAGACTGCCGAAGGTTACTCGGTGTTTGAGTATTATATGCGCCCTACGTGCGACCTGATACAGGAGATATTGTCGTGCGGCTCGGATGTAGAGGTGGTATCGCCCGAAAGTTTCCGTAAAAAAGTTGCTGAGGTGATACGCAGGATGGCCGGAAGATACGATGGTGATTCATAATTGGCTACGCCGAACCACGTTTCACAATTTTTTCCGCCATGAAATGAGGTGATGAATCTCTGACATGGCGGAAACTTTTTTATTAAGGATGAATAGCTAAGAAATATGGCTCGTTTTAATTAAATTGTGAAATGCAGTTCAGTGCAGCCAATTATAAATTATGAAACGAAGTTCAGCGCAGCTAATTGTGAATTGTTCTTTTGCATTCTTCTTTCGATTTGTATTCACGTTTCGTTTTAATGTTGTATCTTTGTCGGCGGATTCGCGATGAATATACAGGAAATTTCTGATTTATATGCCAAGTCGCCGCAGGTTGCGGCACTGGTCAGGTTGCTGGAAGACAAGTCTGTTCCGACCGTTTTCCTGCAGGGACTTGTTGCGTCGGCCGCTCCAATGATGTTTGCGTCGGCCGCACGCCGTGTCAGTCCTATGTGTCTTTTTGTTCTTAACGATGCCGAGGAGGCCGGCTATTTTTATCACGACCTTACTCAGATTATGGGCAACACAGACGTGTTGTTCTTTCCATCATCTTATCGGCGTCAGGTGAAGTACGGACAGCGCGATCCGGCCAGCGAGATATTGCGCACCGAAGTGCTCAGCCGCTTGTCGGCGCCGCTTGAGGGCCATCCTCTTTATGTGGTTACATGTCCTGAGGCGTTGAGCGAGCTTGTCGTGTCGCGCAAGAAACTTGACGAACGCACATTGCTGCTGCGCACAGGCGACACGCACGACGTTATACAACTGGAAAGAACGCTGCGCGACTTTGGCTTTACAGAGGTTGACTATGTTTACGAGCCGGGCCAGTTTGCCCTGCGCGGAAGCATTCTCGACGTGTTCTCATATAGCAGCGAATATCCTTTCCGTATCGACTTTTTCGGCGATGAAATAGACTCTATACGCACCTTTGAAGTGCAGAGCCAGTTGTCGCGCGACAAGCGCGAGCGCATAGAGATAGTGCCCGAACTGGCAACGCTGACCGACGAGAAAGTGTCGTTCATGCGCTTTCTGCCTGAAGACACCATCATTGTGGCTAAAGACATTCTGTATGTGCGCGACGTTATAGACCGCACCTATCATGACGGCTTTTCGCAGCAGGCTAAGAAAGAACGTCTCGAGGGACTGACCGAGATGGAGCAGCAGGCCGTGATGAAGGAGCTTAGGGCCGACTCCATGCTGATAAGCGGAGCACGCTTTATGACCGATGTTTCTGGTTTCAGACGTATGGAGATGGGCACTAAGCCGACGGGCACACCGACGGCAACGCTGAAGTTTGACATGACGCCTCAGCCGCTGTTCCATAAGAACTTCGACCTGCTGACAAAGGCTCTTGAAGACTATATGCTGCGCGGATATAAACTTTATATCCTTGCCGACAGCGTCAAGCAGAACGAACGCCTGAAAGACATCTTCACCACGCTGGCAGACGAAGGCAAAGCCGGACGGATAGAGTTCTTGCCTGTTGACAAGACTCTGCATGAAGGATTTGCCGACAACAGTATGCCGGCATGTTTCTTTACCGACCATCAGATATTCGACCGCTTCCACAAATACAGTCTGCGCTCTGACGCCGCACGCAGCGGCAAGATGGCGCTCACCATGAAAGAGTTGCAGGAGATGGAGCCGGGCGACTATATCGTGCATGTGGATTTCGGCATCGGGCGCTTTGCCGGACTGGTGCGTGTGCCGGCAGGCAACAGCTATCAGGAGGTGATACGCATCATTTATCAGAACAACGACAAGGTGGACGTGAGCATCCACTCGCTCTACAAGATATCAAAATACAAGCGCCGCGACAGCGAGACTCCGCCACGCCTGAGCACACTCGGCACTGGGGCATGGGACAGGCTGAAGGAGCGCACCAAGAAGAAGATAAAGGACATTGCGCGCGACCTTATAAAGCTCTATGCGGCGCGCCGACACGAACAGGGCTATGCCTTCAGTGCCGACTCGTTTATGCAGCATGAGCTTGAAGCCAGTTTTATATATGAGGACACGCCCGACCAGCTGAAGGCCACTAACGATGTTAAGGCCGACATGGAGAGCCGCAGGCCTATGGACAGGCTTGTTTGCGGTGACGTAGGCTTTGGCAAGACCGAGGTGGCTGTGCGTGCGGCCTTCAAGGCTGCGTGCGACTCTAAGCAGGTGGCTGTTCTTGTGCCCACCACCGTTCTGGCTTATCAGCACTATCAGACGTTCTCTAAGCGACTGAAGGATTTTCCCGTGCGTGTTGATTATCTGTCGCGCGCACGCAGCGCAAAGAAGACTCGTGAGGTGCTGACTGACCTTGCCGACGGCAAGATTGACATCATTGTCGGTACGCACAAGCTGATAGGCAAGAGCGTGAAGTTTAAAGACCTAGGACTGCTCATAATAGACGAGGAGCAGAAGTTTGGTGTGGCAACAAAGGAGAAACTGCGCAAGATGAAAGTGAACGTAGACACGCTGACCATGTCGGCAACGCCGATACCGCGCACGCTGCAGTTTTCGCTGATGGGTGCGCGCGACATGAGTATAATGCAGACTCCGCCACCCAACCGCTATCCTATATGCACCGAGCTGCACACCTTTGACAAGGAAGTGATAGCCGATGCCATAAACTTTGAGATGAGCCGCAACGGACAGGTGTATTTCGTTAACGACCGTATAAGCAACCTGCCGGAGCTTGCCGCCATGATACGTAAGTATGTGCCCGACGCGCGCGTGGCCATCGGTCACGGACAGATGAAGCCCGAGGAACTCGAGAAGATCATAATGGACTTCATGAACTATGAATACGACGTGCTGCTGTCTACCACCATCGTTGAGAACGGCATTGACATAAGCAACGCCAACACCATAATTATCAACGATGCTCACCGCTTCGGACTGTCTGATCTTCATCAGATGCGAGGCCGTGTCGGCCGTGGCAACCGCAAGGCATTCTGTTATCTGCTTGCTCCGCCTAAGTCGGTACTTACGCAGGAGGCCCGTCGCCGGCTTGAGGCTCTCGAGACGTTCTCTGAACTTGGCAGCGGATTTAACCTGTCGATGCAGGACCTCGACATCCGCGGAGCCGGCAATCTGCTTGGAGCCGAGCAGAGCGGATTTATGGAAGACCTTGGATATGAAACTTATCAGAAGATATTGAATCAGGCTGTAACCGAGCTGAAGAACGATGAGTTCAGCGATATGTATGAGGACGAGATGGCCGAGGGCAAGACATTTACGGGCGACGACTTTGTTGAGGACTGCGCCATTGAGAGCGACCTCGAGATGTATCTGCCCGACCAGTATGTGCCCAGCAGCAGCGAGCGTATGCTCCTTTACCGTGAGCTTGACAATATTCAGACTGATGCCGACCTCGACGCTTACCGTTCTCGTCTTGTCGACCGTTTCGGTCCAGTGCCTCACGAGGGCGAAGAACTTATGCATGTTGTTCCGCTGCGCCGTATAGGCAAGCGCCTTGGCTGTGAGAAGATTATCCTGCGTCAGGGACAGATGCGCATGCAGTTTGTGAGCAACCCCATGAGCGCATATTATCGCAGCAACGTGTTCGACACCGTCTTAAACTATATCGGTCATAATCCGCGGACATGCAATCTGAAGGAAGTGGCCGGCAAGCGCATGATGATGGTTACGGGCATTAATACCGTTAGCGAAGCCGTAAAAAAACTGCGTGAGATAGAAAGTTTTAAGTGAAGAATGAAGAGTGAAGAACGAAGAATTCAATAGCTTTGCCGTATAGATTTTATTGGCAATTACTATGCATTTGAATTGACTAACGTCGAGCACTGTTTCTTTGTTCTTCACTCTTCGTTCTTCACTTTATTTATTCTGTGTTTCATTGTTCTCAGTGCGCTGTATGATATGCCGGTGGTTTGCATAATTTCGTCGTTGGTTTTGCCGTTGTTAATCATTATCAGCAGGAAAATGTTATACGGAGTCAGCTTTTTGTAGTTATGCTCTATGCTTTCTATGGTTTTAGGGTCTATAGTCCTGTAATATTCAATCACGGCCTCATAGTCGTCCTTTTTCCATGTTATGGTCTTACCTCCTTTTTCCAGTTCATCGTAAAGCATGCGTCCGTGGCCGAGAATAGTCATTCTCCTTTCTTTCAGACTCTCAATTTTCTTGTTCAGTTTCTCTATTTCCTTTTCGTTCTTGTCTTTCTCCTTGTCGAGTTCGCTTATCTTCTGTCTGTATTGTTCCGTCGTTCTGCTTATGTCCTCAATTTGTCGTTTTGTCGCATTTCTTCTTCGGCGGTTATATGCAAGCATGGATATCATTACAGCCGCTGCCAAAACCATTACGGCTGATATGGCAATTACGAGTCTGTTTTGGGCTTGCGCATCAGCCGCCTTTCTTTCGGCATTGTTTTGCAGACTGAGCATGTGTTCTGTCTGCTGTTTAGTCTTTATGCTGTCTTTTGTGGCCAAAGCCCTTTCTTCAAGTTCAGACGCCTCTTTATATTTTCCCTCTTCTTTTTTAAGGTCAGCCATCCATAACAGCACTTCTGCCTTAAGTTCAAGTTCGTTAGTGTTTAGTGCGTCGTTCAGCAGTTGCCATGCCTTCCGGTTCTCTCCTCTTTCAAAATAAATTGAGCCAATGATATAATATGCGTGCGCATTTGGCTTAATTTCCAAAGACTTTTTCGCATAACGGATAGCTTCGTCATACATGTTTTTGTTGATGAAACTTATACTTATATTTGTCAATATTTCTGCAATATGTTCATTGTTATTCAAATATTTTAAATAAGGAATTATTTTTTTTGAATATACTATGCTGCTGTCAACTTCTTCAATACGATTAAAAGCTAAATTAATCTTATTCATTGACAAGGCGACAAGAATTTTGTTGTTAGCTTTTCGGGCTGTTTGAAGAGCCTTTTTTGCATAGCTTAGTCCGGTTTGATAATTGCCGGTGTCGATATTTATAAAAGATAAGTTGATGTATATTTTCGTAATGAAGTTAAGGTCGCTTGTTCCTTTGGCCAAGTGTTCCGCTTTTTTTATTAAGTTTATGCCTTCGCTTTTGTTGCCCCTTTGATAGCATGTTATGCCTTTATAATAATATGCCTTGGCCAGTAAAATCTTGTTGTTGTTTTCTTCATAGAACCTTATGCTTTCATTAATCAAGGAGTCTGAATCGGTTTGTTTGTCGAGACAAAAATTTGCTTGCGTCATCAGCAAGTCATAATATGCTTTGTTTTCTTCGTTTAGCCTTTTGACATTTATGTCCGACAGGTTATTCATGGCAAGTTCATATTTCTCCTTTTCAATCAGTCTTTCTATTTCCGACAGCTTTTCATGTGTGTCGTTGTCGTTACTGCAATTTGTTAATATTAAAACGGATAAAATAAGGCAGAGTATAATTTTTGTCATTGCTTCAGAATTTTGATTAAAGGTATGAAAATAATACCAATTGAGCAAGAAAAATGAACGTTTTATCATTGCATCGTGTTACATTTTTAGTTTGACAAACTCTGTAATATAGACGCTAAAGTATTGATGTGTAATGCTTTATGCCTAAATAAAAAATGTAACACACACGAAAAGATAAGCCGAAAAAGTTTGGATGTAATTTTGGATAACACTAATTTTGGAAGTAGCAAAATTAAAAAAAGTATTATGAAAAAAATCATCATGTTATTTATGCTTTTGGCTGTAATGACATCAGCCGGGGCGCAGAACGCATCAAATGCGGAAAAGTTTTACGACAGATTGTTGACTGATTTTGCAGTTGTTAGCGGAACTAAGTGTAATGGCGTCACGCTGCTTTCGCCAAGTGTAAATTTAGGCTATAAACTCCTTCCGCGTATGTCTTTGTTCCTGCATACGGAAACGCTGTATGGGCATTATGACGAACTGAAAAGCTACGCAAGGACACAAACTCTTGGAGGTGGAGTAGGGTATACTTTATGGAAAGCAGATGCCGTGGCTCTCGAAGTGCGTGGCACTGTGGCAGCAGGACTTAGTTCTGAATGGAAAAATGTTATATACGACGCTGCGCTGATAATGAAGTTAGGGCGCGGAAAAATACATATGAACGTCGGTGTGGGATTCCGCCATATCAGTTCGCGCACAGCCGGCATAGACAATTATAATGGTGCCAACTTCATATTGGGCTTCGGAATTTAGGTTTGCTTAAGATGCTAAAAGACCGGTTATAGAAAAGGAATGCTGAAAATCGTAACCAAATCACATTGTTTTGCTTAACGCGTGTCTGTAATTGCAATATAGCTAAACCGAATTGTAAGCAAAATCATGCGTAAATGTTTTAAATCATTAACCTATCGTTTATGCATTGTAACTCGGTCACTTTTACATCAAAAGTGGCCGAGTTTTTAGTCGTAATCCTATGACTTTTTTATGCTATCCATAAGGTTATGATAAAACTGAGAATTTATAATTAAATTATATGCATAAGGCGGTTTGTGTTTAAGCTTTTAGCCACAGCTGTCTTATGATAAAAAACTCCCCGTAAGCACCCAACTGTGCTTACGGGGAATAGAATATGATAATAAAGATTTTGTTATTCTGCCGTCTTCTTCATAAACTTTCTTACAGGTCTGTCGGCGTTGTTGCTGCCGTCAGCACGTGTTGAAGGCGAGTAGTCAGGATAAGAGTAGCCATACCAGCTGTCCCAGCCCCATTCGAAGTCACCCCAGTTAGGTGATGACGTCTTGCGCAGCCTGAACTGCATGGGGTCGCCATATTCGCCTATGATAGTTCCGCTGAACCAGCTTTCAGATAGCGAGTAGTCGTATATTGTGAAGTAGGTGTCGTCCTCGCGTGAGTAAATTTCGATGTTGCGGTTGTTCACTCTCCATTCTATGTGGCTTGCGAAATAGTCCCACGGAGCATCGCTGTAATAGTCAATCCAGTAGCCTGTGCCCGAAGCATACTCGTAAGGATCCTTGTCGAAGGCCAGGATTGAGTAAGAAGAGTAGTAGGTGTGTCCGTTCCACTCGCTCGTTACGTACATGTCGCCTTCCCAAACGCCCCACAGTGTGTCGGCTATGTATTCGTCGTCGTCGCAGCTTACGAATGTCAATGACATGGCTGCCATCATTATCATAGCAAGGATAGATGTAAACTTTTTCATAATATATCGCTTTAAATTATTAATATTCTGTTTCGCTGTTTTAAATATTCTGTTGCAAATATAATTCATTGTGTCTGCCTGTGCAAGCATAAATCCATATTGTTTTTAGGAATTTCCCTATTTTTATGTTACCAAAAGCCTACTTTCATAGATGAATCGTGCTGTGAGAGACGCGCAGAAGTGAGGGCGCGATAACGGCAGAAGGCTTTATTGTCCGGTGTAGCGCGAGATAGTGGGGAGTAAGTTTTTAAAGCTCCGTTTAATTTAGTATCTTTGCATTCGTGCAGAATAATAAACAGACTGAAGGATGAAAAGCAAGAAACACTTGATCATGGCAGCAGCCCTTATGGCTGCCCCGGTGTGCGCACAGGCGCAGGCCGTACACGAAACAATGAAGGTGAACATTGAGCGCGGGCGCATTGATGCCGTTACGGGCATAGTATATTCGCAGATAACATCGGCATCAGACAACCGCACGCTGCAGATGACTCTGCTCGTGCCGTGTACGGACAAGCCAAAACCGGCCATAATATATTATCCCGGCGGCGGATTTCTTTCGGCAGCACACGACAGATATGTAGAGATGCGCATGGCTCTGGCTGAGGCCGGCTTTGTGGTGGCATCAGTAGAGTATCGCACCGTGCCCGACATGTTTCCGGCTTTGCTGGTCGACGGCAAGTCGGCCGTCCGCTATCTTCGTGCCCATGCCCGTCAGTTTGGCATCGACCCTCAGCGCATAGGCGTGATAGGCGATTCGGCAGGAGGCTATCTTGCGCAGATGGTAGGCGTTACGGGCGGCGACAAGGAATATGATCAGGGCGACTATCTCGACCTGAGTTCGGATGTGCAGGCCGCAGCGACAATTTATGGCATAAGCAACCTGATGAACATAGGCGAGGGGTATTCAAAGGAGATACAGGACATACACGCATCGAAGGCCGTTACCGAGGCGCTGCTCGTTCACGGAACGGCGTTTGCCTCTTATCCTGGCGCAAGCATTCTTAGCGATACGGCAAAGGCAATGAAGGCAAGTCCGATGGGGCATATACGCAAGGGACTGCCTCCGTTCCTGATAATGCACGGCACGGCAGACGCACTGGTGTCGCCTGTGCAGAGCAGGCAGCTGTATGACGCGCTGAAGAAAGCAGACAACGACGTAAGCTATGTAGAGGTTGAAGACGCCGGGCATGGCGACATGTACTGGTTTCAGCAGCCTGTCATCGACCGCGTGGTTAGATGGTTTAAGGAGAAACTTGCAGAAGATTGATTTTTGTGAATTAAGAAAATCAAAGGGGACGTTTTTTGAGTGAATCAAAAACGTCCCCTTTGATTGTTTATGGTGTCTTTATTAGGATGATAATCAACGAGACAAACGTTCCGGCTGATTTGCGCGGGTGTTGTTGTGTGTAGCGAGAATCTGCCGGAATTAAATATAACAACCAAAATCAGAGCGGCTAATTTTCTGATCTATCGCCAGCTCATAAACAATTTGGTAGTTTCGGCATCATGATGGTCGAAGAACAGACTTTTGCCTGTGTCGAGTGTGGCTATCTCTGCCATTTCTTCATCTGTAAGTTCAAAGTCGAAGATGTCGAGATTCTGCTCCATGCGCTCTATGTGAACAGACTTCGGTATTATTATCACGCCACGCTGAATCAGCCAGCGCAATGCAATCTGTGCCACGCTCTTGCCGTGACTGTTGCCTGTCTTTGTGAGAGTTTCGTTGCTGAACAGATTGTTGCGGCCTTCCGCAAGCGGACCCCAAGACATGATGTGTGTGCCGAACTCCTCCATTATCTTCTGTGCTTCAGTCTGCTGATTGAACACATGCGTCTCAACCTGATTGACAGCAGGCACAATGTCGACGTTGCTGGCCAGGTCGATAAAGTGGTCGGGATAAAAGTTGCTCACGCCTATGGCGCGCAGCTTGCCCTCTCTGTAGGCATCCTCGAGGGCCCTGTAGGCTCCGTAGCGGTCGCAGAATGGCTGATGAAGAAGCATCAGGTCGATGTAGTCGGTCTGCAGCTTGCGCAGACTATCGTCTATCGATGCTTTTGCCTTTTCGTAGCCGTAGTTGGATATCCACACCTTGCTCACGATGAAAATGTCCGACCGGTTAATTCCGCTGTTCTTCACGGCACGTCCCACACCTTCCTCGTTGTGGTAGGCCTGTGCCGTGTCAATCATCCTGTAGCCTGTTTTCAGTGCGTCGCTCACGCAACGTTCACATTCGTCGGGCGAAACCTGATATACGCCGTAGCCTATCTGTGGCATCTCTATTCCGTTGTTCAGTTTTATTGTCTTCATGTTATCTGTGTTTTTATATTTAGCAAAATGTTTCTTTCACTTTGCAAAGTTAGCAATAAATAACTGTGTGTAGAGGATATGGATTACGGATAGATTAACCACTTTTACAGACTTTTTTTATCACTCTTTGAGACGTCGGCTGCATAGCCGTTTCAGCTGTGCCTGCCGGCAACGTGAAGGCATGCGCTGCCTATGGCCTTTGCTTCTCGGTTATTGCCACCTTTATCACTCCGTCAAGCCTGTTTTCAAACGTGCGGTAAGCCTTTTCAATCTCGTTTAGCGGATAGCGGTGGGTTATCAGCGGGGTGGTGTCGATGCGGCCTTCGGATATCAGACGCAGAATTTCGTCGCAGTCGCAACCGTCAACGCCGCCTGTCTTGAACGTAAGGTTCTTGCCGTACATGTCGGGCAGCGGCAGTGTCTGTGGCTTGTCGTAAAGAGCCACAACGGTAACTATTGCATTGGGGCGTGCGCATCTCCATGCCAGTTCGAAAGTGTCGTCGGCTCCTGCCACTTCAATCACTCTGTCGGCGCCGCCGTGACTGCTGTTGGCTCTTACAAAGGCTTCGGCGTCTTCGGGCTTGGTTACGAGTACATCGGGATAATGACTGCGAACGAAATTGATGCGCTCGTCCGACTTCTCGCAGACGATTATGCGCCGTGGCTTATGGAGCATGGCGCACAGCAGGGTGCATATGCCTGTCGGACCGGCACCTATTATCATTACTGTGTCGTCTGACGTAATCTCGGATATGCGTGCTGCCCAGAAGCCTGTGGCAAGTATATCGCCTGTGAAGAGTGCCTGCTCGTCTGTTACGTTGTCGGGTATGCGGTTGAGTCCGTTGTCGGCGTGCGGCACTCTTACATATTCGGCCTGTCCGCCGTCTATTCGGCAACCTAACGCCCAGCCTCCGTCGGGGGCTTCGCAGTTGTTCACGTAGCCGTGCTTACAGAAGAAACATTCGCCGCAGAACGTTTCAACATTCACCGTAACGCGGTCGCCCGGCTTAACGTTTCTTACTTCAGCTCCCACCTGCTCAACTATGCCCACCATCTCGTGCCCAACAGTTATGCCGGACACGGCCCTCGGCACGCTGCCGTGCTTTATGTGCAGGTCGCTCGTGCAGATGCTTCCGAGGGTTACGCGCACAATGGCGTCGCGCGCGTCTTTAATTTGCGGCACGGGCTTTTCTTTAAGTTCAAACCGTCCGCGCTCTATGTATGTGTATGCTAACATCGTTTTGCTTGGTTTTATGGTTATATTAAATATGTTTCGGTATGTAATGAGTCAGGATAAAACCCTGATTGCCGCATTGCTGGCCACTGGTTATTCCTCTTTGGCATTGAAGAAGGCGTCGAGTACTTCGGCAAATATGTCGCCTGGCGATATGCTGTCAAACAGCTGCATGCATGTGCGCAGCTTCAGTACGTCGATTTGTGAGCCCATAAGTCTTCGTATTGTGGTGCGGCCTTTGTGCTCGAGCAGTGCGGCAGACATTTCGCGCAGTCGCGCTCCGAGCAGCGGGTGTGCCAGATATGCGCGTGCTTCGCCGGTGCCGTCGAGTCCGTAATATTCAGAGTTGTAGCTGTGTCCAAGACCTTTCTGCTGCGGAAATATGTACCATATCCAGTGGCTACGCTTGCCTCCGCTGCGTATTTCGCTCAATGCTGTTGCATATTCAGTTTCCTGTGCATCGATGAATCTTTGCAGATTATATTCATTTTCGTTCATGGCATTATGTTTATTTGGTTTGTATGTCTTGTTCCTTGTTTTTGGAATGCTATGCGCGGGGTGCCGTCGGCAACGTAAATAGTGCCGCATCTTATGAATCCTTCTTTCTCCAGGATACTGATCATCGTGGAGTTAAGTTCGTGAGTGTCCACTCTCAGGTTGCCTTTGTCAAGGGCAAACCTTATGGCAAGCAGTGCTATGCCGCCTACGCTGCCGTCAGACGCAAGTCGGTGTATCACGTTATAAGGCTCGTCGTCGGGCCATTGACCGTTGTATATCTTGGCATAAGTAGGTTCGGGCGACGGGCGCATGCAGAAGCATGCCACAATGCGGCCGTTGAGGCATATCAGATAGAAACACCCGTCGGCAACATCACTCGCCACGGTCTGTTTCTGCGGATAGCCGTTAGTCCACTGCACTTTGTTGCCGTTGCGGCGCATATAGTGCCGCGCCTTGTCGAATATATCGTTTATCTGTGGCCACAGATTTTCAAATTCCTCTTTGCGGCACAGCTTTATCTGTGGTCTTATGTCTTTTGTAACGGCAGAGCCGTCGTGTTTAGCATATTGTTTCATATCAGGCTTTTGGCACATATAGTTTTTTTAATGACATACAAAGATAGTGAAAGGCGAGAGCAAAGTCAAATAAAAGACGCAGTTTTTTTGAATTTTGTCTTGGCCGAGCCGCCTCCTATCTTATTTAAAGATAGTGAAAGGCGAGAGCAAAGTCAAATAAAAATCGCAGTTTTTTGAATTTTGTCTTAGCCGCGCCGCCTTATTTTTGGCATGCCTGCCGTCGTTTGTAAATATTCCTGTATTACGGAAACAGATATAAAGGTATTTTTGACTTTGTGCAATTACATAAATATTTCAAAAAACTTCTTCAAAGGATGTGGGATATTCAAAACTTTTGTGTAAGTTTGCAGAAGATAAAAATATCATGCCAAAAGTTTACTGATAAACAGTTGTCGCAGCGTTTGGCATAAAGTTTGTAGAAGATTTTATATATAAACCGATAAAAACAAAAGATGAAAACAGTTTATGATTTCACTGTCAAGGACAGAAAAGGAAAAGACGTATCGTTAAAGGAGTATTCCAACGAGGTGCTGCTGATTGTAAACACTGCAACAAAGTGCGGATTCACACCGCAGTATGAGGAGTTGGAGAAACTTTATGAAAAATATCACAGCCAGGGATTTGAGATTCTCGATTTCCCCTGCAACCAGTTCGGACAGCAGGCTCCGGGCACAGACGAGTCTATACACGAGTTCTGCAAGCTGAACTATGGCACAGAGTTCCCCCGCTTTAAGAAACTGAAGGTTAACGGCGAAGATGCAGATCCTCTGTACAAATATCTTACAAGCCAGAAGGGCTTTGCCGGATGGGACATGAGTCATCCTATAGCTCCGATTCTTGACGATATGCTGTCAAAGGCAGATCCCGACTATAAGAGCAAGGCAGACATCAAGTGGAACTTCACAAAGTTCCTTGTTGCCAAGAACGGTGTAGTTGTGGCACGTTTCGAGCCTACAGAGAAGATAGAGAACATAGAGAAGCAGATTGAAGAACTGTTGAAGAAATAAAAACATATACATTCATATTTGTATAAGATGAAATGAAAAGCCAATGATATAGCGCGGTGCAACCTTATGGGGCATGGTGGTGTATTGTTGGCTTTTCTTTGTCTTTTAAAAAAACTATAAATTAATATGGAAAACGCAGAGAGAGTGAGCTGCCTTATCATAGGCAGCGGTCCGGCAGGATATACGGCTGCGATATATGCAGCACGTGCTAACCTGAATCCGGTAGAGTATTGCGGTCTGCAGGTTGGCGGACAGCTGACACAGACTACAGTGATAGAGAATTTCCCCGGCTATCCCGAGGGTGTTGACGGCAATCAGATGATGTTGGATTTGAGGCAGCAGGCAGAGCGCTTCGGTACAGACATGCGCGACGGCGTTATCGTTAAGGCCGACCTGAGCGAGGCTCCTTACAAGCTGACAACAGACGACGGACATGTTATTGCTGCCGACACAGTAATCATTGCCACAGGTGCTTCGGCAAAATATCTCGGACTGGCTGACGAGGAGAAATATAAGGGTGAAGGCGTGTCTGCATGTGCCACATGCGACGGTTTCTTCTATCGCAAGAAGGTTGTTGCCGTTGTTGGCGGCGGCGACACAGCATGCGAGGAGGCTCTTTATCTTGCAAGTCTTGCAAAGAAGGTTTACATGATTGTGCGCAAGCCGTTCCTCCGTGCATCAGAGGTTATGCAGCGCCGTGTAAAAGAGGCTGAGAACATAGAAATTCTGTTTGAGCACAACACGCTCGGCCTTTATGGTGAGAACGGTGTTGAGGGTGCTCACCTCGTTAAGCGCAAGGGCGAACCCGACGAGGAGAAATACGATCTGCCTATCGACGGCTTCTTCCTTGCTATCGGTCACAAGCCTAACAGCGATGTGTTCAAAGAGTGGCTCGACCTCGACGAGATAGGATATATCAAGACCATAGGCAATACTCCTTGCACCAATGTGCCCGGCGTATTTGCTGCCGGCGATGTTGCCGATCCTCACTATCGTCAGGCTATCACAGCAGCTGCAAGCGGTTGCCGTGCGGCAATAGAGGCTAAGAACTATCTTCAGGAGCATCTGTCTCACTGATAGACGTTTGCTGGCTTGAATAAGAAATAAAGTGGAGTATGGGCGCGTATGATTTTTCATAGCGTTCATACTCTTTTTTGTATTGTGCCGGATATTAGTAGATAAGTCTTTTCAAAGCTTGTGTTATTCGGTATATGCAGGCTTTATTCTGACAAAATGGCGGTAATCCGAATATAGAAAATAAATCGGCGAGCCCGAAATATCTGATTTGCTCAAAAATAATCACTTGTTTGCAACAGAAAACTCGGCCACTTTTGCATCAAAAGTGGCCGAGTTTTGACTCATAAACAATAGGTTAATGATTTGAAACCTATAGATATGATTTAGCTTATAGTCTTTATTGAAATTGGCTGTATTTTATCTAACTTTTAATAAAAATACGTCTATTACTTTCTGATTTTTTTAGTTTAAATGCAATTAAACTTTTGTTGCCCGTAAAAACAAAATAAGTGGATATGGAGTTGAACTCAAAAAAGAGCAATTGGGCTGATTTATATATTCTGTATTATAAATTGCCGTTTATAAATTCATGCAGCTCAGTTATTTTACAGAAAAGCGTTTAAATTCAAAGATTTTGTAAAGATACTTTATTGAGATAAAAAACATATTCGTGTATAGTCCGTAACGTTTGCATGCCTTAACGTCTTCTTTCGTAATCAGTATTCTGTTCTTGATGCTTTTAGTGCTGACGCCGCCGGTTCGCATCGTTACAAAATCCTTTTTAAGGTACTTTGTCCTAATCTGGTATTTATGAAATAGCCTGACCATCATGTCATAGTCAGATGCTATTTTATAATCTAACGAATAATTGCCGCATTTCTCATAAACTTCACGTTTTACGTAAAATGACGGATGTGCGGGCATAAAGCCGAAGCGCAGCCAAAATGGCTTGAACATGGCAGACGAATAATACCTTACAATTTTTTCGGGGTTGCTTCCGTCGATGAAATGTATGTCTCCGTAGACAGCGTCTAATTTGTTGTCAGCAAAAGCCTTTACTACATTCTCTATGATGTCATCTGATGTGAAATAGTCGTCTGAGTTGAGAATGCCGACGATGTCTCCCGAACTTTTGCTGATGCCTTTGTTCATTGCATTGTATATACCTTTGTCTTTTTCAGACAGATAATGCAGCCTGCCGTTAAAGCGTTCCTGATATTTTTTTATTATGTCTAATGTCCTGTCGGACGAATTCCCGTCAATAATCCAATATTCAATGTTAGGATATGTCTGGCTTAATACAGATTCTATTGTGCTTGCAACCGTTTCAGCACTATTATATGTAGTTGTTATTATTGATACTTTAATCATTTTCTGTATATTAGGCAAGTTTTATCATGACAGGCTCAATTGTCTGCAGTTAAGCCATCTCTAAATTAAATGCGAAGTTAATCAAAATAAATATTTTGAGCAAATTTTTGAATATTTTAGATGTAACAAAACATCATTGCGGTTGTCCGTCACAGTTTTATGAGGCCTTTGCATATCGCATACCTGAAATTTATTTTGTCTTTTAACGACGAGGTGCTTTTTCTTGCTGTTGACGAACTGTTGTGCCCATGTCTTCTGAACAGAATAAGACTTTGGGGTATGAAGCATACATTAAATTTGAATGCTGCGACATTTCCGAGCCAGATGTCATGCATAGGGGTGTCTTCAGGAAATGGTATGGCAGCGTTTAGCAGTTCTTTTCTGAAAGCCATGCAACAGCCAAGATATCCGTTCTTTAGAAGCAGGTTATACCATTTCCCGTATTTTGTGTTGTTGAGCCTGAAAAAAGAAGATGAAGTCTCCTTTAAATCACCGTCGGTTACTGTTGCATCGCTGACAACACAACAATAATCTTTAAGATATTTCATACATATAGAAACTTTTCCCTCTTTCCATACATCATCCTGGTCGGCAAGGAAGATGTAGTCTCCTTTAGCATGTTTCAGTGCCTGCTCAAAATTTTTTGTGGGTGAACCCATGCCGGGCCCGTCAATAATTTTTATTCTGTTGTCATTTAATTCCTCAATTATATTTCTTGTATTATCCTTAGAATTATCATCCGATACGATTATCTCATCGGCGGGGGCTAATTGTTCCAGTATGGAAGTCAATTGTTGTTTTATGAATTTTTCACCGTTGTATGTGGCTATGCAGACTGAAATCATGGCAACTTTATTTCTTTATTATACTTTTGACTAATATTTTGAACGTTTCTGTTGTCTTACATCTTACAGAGAGGGCTATAGTATGTTTTAAGACAAGATACGATATCCTGGCTTTTGTATATATGCTTCTGGTCTCGAAGTTGGCAGCATTTTGGCAATATTTCTTAAAGCGGCTGATAAGTTTTGCTTTGTCTTCAGCGTTATTCGAAAAGTCTTGTATGCATTCGATGTTTAATACGATGAAGTTTTTAGTGACTCTTTTCAGTCTTTCAATAAATTGAAAATCAGAAAAGTCGAGGTTTACGTCTTCTTTATATCCGCCCGCTTTAATAAAGTCGGCGACTTTTATCAGCATCCCGCTATTTATAATGTCATATTCTTTAATTTTATGCATGCCTGGTTTTATGCATGTCGTCTGTTTCCAAATACACGATCTGACAGGTGACAGAAATCTGTCGCCGGATATCTTGTGTATGGGTACGAACAGACTGCAGTCAAGGTTCTCCGTCAAAGCCTTTTGATATTCAGCCATTGCTTCCGGTGGAAATGTCGTATCTTGGTCTGATAACAAAATCCATTCATATCCGTGTTGTCTGGCATACCTTGCTGCTTCGTTGTAATGTATGGATAGTCCAGGGTTGGAAGGATCCCATACATATTCGTATTTCCCATTAGGGAGATCTATCTTTTCGTATTGTTTTGTCTGCGAGTTATCAAAAACAAGCAAACAGCTTATGTTGTCTATATTATTTTTTATTAATGTATTGTATACGTTGCAGCTGGTTAATTTCGACCCGTAAATCACCACCACAACGGCAATTGATGCAGGATTGTTGTTTCTTGTAAATTTATCCATCTTTCATCACTCCTTATTATAGCTCAAATTGATGTGACAAATAAAGATAAGTACGGTCATCTGCATGATTGATGACAAACCCTGAAATATCTGTTCGTCAACAAACTGGGTAACTAATAATGTAAAAATATAGGCATATAGATACATCATCAGGTTGTTGCCTGTTTTTGAATATTTGTATATTGCGCCAATAATTAATCCATCAATCAAGGCAAATACAAAAATTCCGGTAAACCCAAAGTCCTTGAAGTATGAAGACATTATTGTATATACGTTAGTTGGCAGAGGCGTTGTACAGAATTCCTGAACGATAGGGGGAGGGGTGTTTATGTTGAATCCGAGTGATTCAAAAAGTCCATAGAAGAAGCGAAGAGTTACTTCACCCCATTGGGTAGACGAACATGGAGACAGTTGTCCAAATGCGATGATAGATGTTACAGAATAAATTATCAGCAAGTCTCCAATAACCTCGGCATCTGTTTCGGTGTCTGAGCTTCCTCTTAGAATAAACATCAGCGGTACCAATGCAATAAGAAACACTGATCCCCAAAATATAGGCTTTAATGATATTCTTCCTTTCTCATAAAGCAGATAAAGGCTCGTAAATATGTACATGAACAATGTCATCTTTCCCATTGTCGCAATAAAGAAGAGAAAGCAGAGCGATATGACAAGCAACATGCGCCATTTCCTTATTTTGCTGCGGCATATTTCTATGATTAGCAGAGTGTTTATGACGTATACAAAATATTTTACAATGCCAAGCTGGTTCTCTTCAGGGTTGACAGCCTGTTCTCTTAACGTGTAGAACAGGCCTTCGGGCGAACCGAGCATAAATGCATGTTGCACAGCTTTATACACGGCCATAGGAACAAGGATCAGCGTAATTAATGTTATTATGTCAACATTCTTTTCGCATACTTTCCATGGGCTTTTTTTATATGAAGGGAAAACTACAAAGGTGACGGCGGATGTAATGACAAAGGTAAATACCCAAATGGTTAAGCCGTATACAAATTGTTCAGAAACAGCATACAGCTCCTTATGAACAAAAGTATAGAGCGTGAGAATTATAATCCATACAATCAGAGTTGTATTCCATGGTGAGAATATCTGACGTTTTGGAAGATAAGAGCAGAATCTGGGTGACAGCAGGAAAAAAGACAGCATTCCTGCGAACACAAATATTAATATTATTATGTTTGTCAACATTTTGCCTTTATTTACTTATTCCATATTCCCGTTGCTTTATTGTTTGCCAGCTTTTCAAACTGAATCTTATTGCATATAGTGCATATCAGATTAACGGATATCAGTGCACTGATGATGCCGTAAAGACCAAATCTGTTGCCTAAGAATATAGCCAACGGGATGTATATTATAGCTTCTAACGCTGTTATTATTGTAATCAGACGTATTTTTCCTATTCCGAAGAGTATGTTAGAGTAACATGTGCTGTAAATAAGTACACACATATATATTGCCATTAATGCAGACAGCAGATAGCCTATTTCAACTTTACCGCCAATCCATATTTTATAGATGAATTCAGATGATGCGAGCATCAGTATCAGAAGAACGAGAAACGCCAGCATTATTTTATTCATCTTATTCATCATGTTGTTTATCCATTTCCAGTCATTCTTTGTATACGCATCAGTTGTTGCAGACCAGAGCGGTGCGGTGATGATTGTAAACACCATTATCGTCAGACTGAAGTATTTGTATGAAATCTGGTATGGCGTAACTTCTGCCGGAGATAATATGCGCGTAATCAGTACGTTTGAAGAGGCAAATATTATCAGACCTGATATCTGAACAATGAAGAACAATATTCCTAGTGAGAACAGTTCTTTAAGCTCCGTTTTATCAAACAGCCTGAATGAAGGCCTTAGATATTTGTATCTGCAAAATGTCAGCGGATACGAAATCAGGTAGACCATCAAGGGCGACAATGTGTAGATGCAGGCCACGTCGAATAATGTGAGCTTATATATTAGCGACAAAACAAATATGCAGATCAGTGCCAGCGTCTGGCCGGAAACAACTAGGAGATTGTTTATTGCCGGAAGTTGAAGCCCAAGATAGACATTTCCGATAAATTTGAAGATAAATGTTATGCCTACAAATACAATGGAAATAACAAATATACCCTCTAAGTTTGGTACTGTGGCGCTGTTTATGTTCAATAGCGAATGAAGGTCAATATTGTGAATTATTATTCTTAAAATGAGAACAATGGGTATTACAATAATGATCAGCATCATGAATGTTGTGCTGACAAGCCTTCTGGCTTTTTCCTTGTCGCCTTTTGCTAATGCTTCTGCAAGCTTATTTCTGAGTCCGTTTCCCAGGCCTATGTCAAATTGGTCTATCCATAACAAAATGGAATTGATGGTAAGCCAAATTCCATATTCGTATTGGTTCAGACAATTTAATGTAATGGGCACGAGCAATAATTGAACAATGCAGTTCCAGCCTTTTATAAGTATGGAACCGGCAATGTTCTTTTTTATTAAAGCTGTGCGTTCATTACCATTAAATATTTTTTTTGAAAACATAGACAGATGTTCCTATGAATGTTAGAATCATACAGAACGCAACAAACACCATGCGTTTGGGGCCTGTAGGCTTAAGTGGCACAGATGCCGACTGTAGTGTTGTGAACGCAGGCGTCCTTTCCTGTAATTTCGCTTTTGCAAGTTGAAGCTGCTGACTTATTTGCTGATAGTTGTTGTACTGCAGCTGCATCTCGTTTTCAAGGTCTTCCAGTTTTGCCTTGTAGCTTTCAAGCACCAAGTCCTGATTGGCATCAGAGAACACCGCATATACCTGTCTTGCACGTTCATACTGTCTTTTAGCTTCTTGATACAGATTTTTTGTGTACTCCAGGTCTATACGTGCCTTGTTTGTTCTGTACTTTATGATGAACTGCTGCAGTTTTACCCTTGCAGAGTCTGCTATGGTGGCACAGATCAAAGGATCCTGGTCCTCTACGTTTATAGTGATGACACTGGTCTTCTTGTCAACGCTACATTTAATCTTTTGCCCAACCAGTTTGGCTATGTCGTTTTGCTTTTTTGTCATTTTGAAAGGATTGACTTTCATTGCGCTAGCTCCGCCTTCAGCATCCTCGTCTTTAAACAAGTCTTTTACAAAACCTATTATCTTTTCCCACCATGCTGATTTCTGGTACTTCTCAAGATATTCGTAATATGTAGTTTCTATTTTCCCGTCATTTGATTTTATTTTAATGGGGAACATGCTTGTCTGAAAGTCGGCAGATTCCATCAGGTCAGGATACAGTTCTGGCACAATGGCATCCTGATTTGCCATATTAGACATGTTTAGGCCGAAGCTCGACGCCAAGGCACCAAGGCCACCTATATTTGGAGTGGTGGTTTCTGGTGCCAGTTTAACTTCACAGACATAGAATCTCGGAACACATAAAATTAAGAATGCACTTACAACAAATGCAACAGAAAGATTTATTATAAATAATTTCTTATGTGTCTTTATTCTGTTAAGAAGCTTTTTCAGGTCTATTTCCCTGAGCTTGTATTCTATATTCTCAACCATTTTTTTATTTTTTACAATATATTTGCCAGTGTCGCAATCATTGTTGCTATTGATGCAACAGATGTTCCGATAGTCATCTTTTCAGCAATAGTCATCTTGTTGATTTCCTTTTCAGGTACAACAATTTCACATCCGGGCTTTGGCTTGGCATTTTGGCTAACCTTTGCAATAGTGCCGTTCATGTAAACAATGTATGTCTGGCTCTTCTTTGCCTTTTCGCTGAATCCGCCGGCTTGGTTAATGTAATATTTAGCCTTCTTGCCCTTCTGGAAACCTACGGTGTTAGGATACATCACAGCACCGTTTATCTTTACTGTTCCGTTATATTGCGGTACGATGATTTTGTCGCCTTCACGCAAAACGATATCTGCATCGCATCCGGGGTTGGCTAGGGCCTTGTCTAATTCTATTCCGACAGAATAGAACTCAGGTATTTCAAATTTCTTGATTTTCTCGCTGTCTTTAAGATCTATTTTCTTGTTTTCCTTAGCAGCTTCTATTTCCATTTGTTCTGCCTCTTCCTTGGCTTTTTTGAGCACGGCTTCCATACGTGCGCGTTCGCTCTCGTTCACCTTTCTTTCGAGGCGTGCACCTGCAACATAGCCACGGTCGTTAACGCCGCCGGCACTCTTTATAAGGTCGCTCAGACGCTGATTCTTCTTAGAGAGCGTATATGTACCGCTGAACATTACTTCGCCTTCAACGACAACATTCTGCTGCTTGTAGTAGCCGGGACTCTTGCGGACATACACTTCGTCGAACGGCATGAGCTTGAAGCCGGGTGTGCCGTCAATCACAAAACCGTCTTTCAGGGCGAATGTGTAAGTGCGGGCAATGACTGAGTCAGTTGTCAGTGCCTTCGGGTTTACAATTCGTCTTGACACATCCACTTTTACTGTTGAGGCTGTCTGCTTTAAGCCTCCTGCCTGCAAGACGAAGTCCTCAAGGGTTTCGTTGTCGGCATATCTGTAAATACCCGGGTATTGCACCTCTCCGTGTATTGTGATTGTCTGTTCCTCCATCATCTCCTGTTTAGTCGGGATGAACAGCACGTCATTGTTTTGTATAGGTATGTCAGGAACGGTGCCGTCCAATATGCCTTCCACGTCAACAGGAACGACCTCGAGTGTACGGTCTTTCTTCATCCTGTGCATTACGGCACGTGCAGTAAAGGCTTCTTCACGGAGACCGTCGGCGTGTTCGATAAGTGTTTTTACGCTGTTGATGTCGCCTCCTACCTGATACATTCCGGGACGGAACACGGCACCCTTGACCTCAACCATGTTAGAGAAGCGGGGCAGGATAGAGTCAACGCTTACAGAGTCCTCGTCTGCAAGATGGAATGCACTCATGTCAAATTCATCAACGTTGTAGACAGAATATTCTCTTCCTGTCTTTCTGACAATGCGTACAGATTTCTTATATGCATCTCCTGTAAATCCTCCGGCGTATTTCAGCAAGGTACCAACGCTTTCGTTTCGCTTCATTTCATAGTACATCGGTCTTTTCACCTTTCCGGTAATATTTACCAAGCAGTCGTAAGGACCAACGGAAATGACGTCGTTGTCGGCAAGTCTGACGTTGCCTGTGAGTTTTCCGTTCAGGATATAGTCATAGATGTCCACAACAGACACCAGTCGGTTATTTCTGTATACCTTGATGTTACGCATCGTACCTATATCGTTTGTACCGCCTGCCATATACAAGGCATGGAATACTGTTGCAAACGCAGGAAGAGTGTAGGTTCCAGGGTTTTTCACCTCACCCATCACGTTAATCATTATCGAGCGTGTCTGACCAACAGTTAGCTTTATCTTCGAACTGCTGTATCTTGCTCCTAACGTAGAGCGCAGGCGTGCATTTGCCTGTGCCACGGTCAGACCGCTTACCTGTACGGGGCCGAAACCTTCTATTGTTACTTCTCCGTCGGGTGAAACGGTGCTTTCTATAGTCTTTTGTGATGCGCCATATATGTCGATATAAACAGCGTCGCCCGGGCCTAAAATGTAATTCTGCGGGGTGGCGATGTTCATGTTGGGCTCGAACGTAAGGTCCTTGTTGTTGAAGATATCACGTCCGAACACTTTTTTCTTTCTTTTTTCTGCAAGGAGCTTTTCCAGCATGGCCGTTGTGTCAGGGATGAATGTGTTCAGCTCATCCTGCATCATCAGCCAGTCTTCGTTTGTCTCGTCATAGACAACTTCTTTTGATTTGCTCTTTTTCTTTTCTCTTGTATCTTTTATTCTGTATTGCGGTGATTCTTCGTCATCGTCGTTTTTGCTTGAGCCTTTCTTTCCGTTATTCTTTCTCTGGCGTCCGTTATCTTCTTCCGAGTCTTTGCTGCTTACGGTGCCAAGGCCTTTGTTTTTTGCCTGACGTTCATATTTGTCTTTTACGCGCCTGATCTGTTCTATAGTTACGCCTTTCTGCATCAGTTTTGTTACAATCTGCGCCTGCGATGTGCCTTCGGCGTTTTCTTTCATTACAAATTTCAGTATCTGTTCGTCTGTCATTGACGATTGTGCTGTTGCATAACAAGGCAACAGCAGTGCGAATAAGAAAAGAATGATATATTTTTTCATATTAAATTAATTTCCACTTAAAATTTCTTGCCACTAATTATACTTGCGGCTGTACGCATTATTATGCTGAAGTCGAGCGCCAGCGAGCGGTTCTCGAGATAATGAATATCCATCTGCAGACGTTTCAGCATCTTTTCCATGCTGTCAGTATAGCCATTATATAATGTCGCCTCGGATGTCAGTCCGGGCCTCATTTCATATATTAGCACATACGAATTGTCTATTTCCATTATCTGGTCGATATAGTACTTGCGTTCAGGGCGTGGTCCTACGAGCGACATGTCGCCGATAAGCACGTTCCAAAGCTGTGGCAGCTCGTCAAGATGATGCTCTCTTAAAAATCTTTCGGTTTTGGTCGAGTTGCTGTCATCACATTTAGCCACCAGCTGTGGTTTGTCCTCAGCCTTGCTGAGAGTTCTGAATTTATATATGGTAAACGGCTTGCCTCTGTATCCTATGCGTTCTTGCGAGAATATTGCAGGTCCGTTCTTTTGTCTTTTGAGCATTATATATATAATGAGGAACAATGGTGATAATATAATCAGTCCTAAAAAGGCTGATATAAAGTCGAAAGCCCTTTTTATTGCCCTTTGTGTAGCATTCATAGCATCATGGCTGCAGCTTATGCAGTCCGCCTCTTTCGTATAGACGTTGTTCACCTTCTAAAAAAATATTGTTTCTCTATAATAACCCCAAATATTCAAATTTGTTGCAAAGGTAACACAAATAATTTGAAAAAAATGTTAGTTGCTCTCTGATTATTGAAAAAATAGCCATAAATTTGCGTATTCTTACAGAAAGAGTTATCTTTGCACGGATAAAACGTAGCTCCGGCACGTTTGGCAGATTGGGGTTGACCGGATTTGACAGCGGGTTGGAATGGTACGTAAGCACGCGGAGCGTCGTCTGTTGGCTCCTAAATCTCAGCGGTCAAAAATTTATCTGGCGAAAACAAATACGCTCTCGCTGCCTAATCGAAGCATAGTAGATTATCGGCTTAATCCAGTCACAAGGTGACAGGACGAGACACTGCTCGAAAGCTGTTGTTCCGAAGCGTTTCGGTAAAGCGGTGCGGTTAAATCGGAAATAGTCTTGTGCGGCCCCGCACTCAAGATGAAGTTTTAGGGGATAAGGTTGCAGTTGGTGGTCCGGGTCTTGCTGCAGCTCGAAAACCGAAGGCCGGAATAAGCGTGTAGAAAGCGTATGGTTTCCCTGTTTGGACGAGGGTTCGAATCCCTCCAGCTCCACACAAAAGGCGGTGTAAGCTTATTACGCCGCCTTTTTGTTTACTTTACGGCATATCTGTAATCTTTCCTGAACTTGCAGATTTAGTATGAAAATCTCTGTTTTGTCCTGATTTCATGTGTTTTATGGTGATGAATTATGTGCATGAAACAAATATTAATGTATTGGTGACGAATAGTGGGGCGCTAATTGATTATAGTTTTTACCTTTGTACTCGGTACAGGTCTTTTACGGCATAAGCCATAAGCGGATGGCGCATATCTATGGCGAAGACCTATGCATGGACATGAAAAACTTTAATATTCTGATATATAGAGATATGAAAAAAACTAAAATTAGCTGCATTCTTGCGTCTGCATTGCTTGCCTTTTCGGCACAGACAGCCGGCGCTCAAGCTGCAAGTGCCGCAAAGGCGCCTGCCACTGTTGCCCATACGGCATTGTTCGATTATTTCAGTTATAGTGGAGATGACGACATCTATAAGAAAGTGAAGCTCGAAGGCGAGGGCGGATTCTACAATCCGATACTTCCCGGATGGTATTCTGATCCGAGCATCTGCCGTGTCGGCGACGACTACTTTATGGTAACTTCAAGCTTCTCTTATTATCCCGGAGTGCCGTTGTTCCACAGCAAGGACCTCGTAAATTGGAAGCAGATCAGCTATATCCTCGACCGTCCGTCGCAGTTGCCTCTTGCCGGTCAGAAGGTTTCAGCAGGTATCTTTGCTCCTGCAATATCGTATAATCCTCACAACAAGACCTTTTATATGATAACCACAAACGTGGGGTGGGGCAACTTCTTCGTTAAGACAAAAGATCCGTTCGGCTCATGGTCGGAGCCAATCCGTCTGCCTGATGTAAAAGGCATAGACCCCTCATTCTTCTTTGACGACGACGGTAAGGCCTATATCGTAAACAATGACGAACCCGAAGGCAAGGCTGAATACGACGGCCACAGGGCTATCCGCGTGCGCGAATTTGACGTAAATACCGACAAGACTGTTGGTCCTGAGAAGATTCTCGTGAACAAGGGCGTGCATCCGGAGGACAAGCCGATATGGATTGAGGGTCCTCATATGTATAAGATTAACGGCAAATATTTCCTGATGTCGGCCGAAGGCGGCACCAGCGACATGCACTCAGAGGTGATTTTCAGAAGCGACAGCCCGTTTGGACCATTCGTTCCTGCCAAGAAGAATCCTATACTTACTCAGCGCGACCTTGATCCTAACCGCATAGACCCTGTTACTTGTGCAGGTCATGCCGACCTCGTGCAGACTCCTTCCGGCGACTGGTGGGCTGTGTTCCTTGCATGCCGTCCGTGTGAGGGCAAGTTTGAGAATCTTGGACGTGAGACATTCCTCCTGCCTGTAAGCTGGACTGACGAAGGTTTCCCGCTCATACTTGAACAGGGAAAAACCGTGCCTATGACAGGCAATGTAAAGGGAGCTGTACGCGGAAAGAACGTAACCTTCGGTAATTTTGCATACAACGACGATTTCTCTGAAAAGACACTGTCGCTCGACTGGTTCTCGCTTCGCGGTCCTGTTGACTCTATCTGCAGCACAAATGCCGTGCCCGGTTATCTGTCAATGAAGTGCGTTGAGACTACAACTGCCGAGAAAGCTGTTCCTGCATACGTAGGCCGCCGCATACAGCATCATAAGTTTGAGTGCTCTTCACGTCTGGTATTCGAGCCTCAGACTGTAAACGAGCGCGCAGGCATGCTGCTCTTCAAGGACGAGACACATCAGTATCTGCTTTGCGTTGCCAAGACGTCAGCAGGCAAGGCCGTTGAACTTAGAAAGACAGCTGACGGGGGCAAAGACGAAATATTGGCAAGTTCGGCTCTCGCAAATGCCGACAAGGACATACGCCTGAAGATTGTTTCACGCGGTCTGACGTTCGACTTCTATTATGCAGTGGGCAAAGGCGAATGGAAACTGCTGAAGAACAACGTAGACGCCGGTTTCCTGTCGACACGCAACGCCGGCGGATTTACAGGCACCACCATCGGCCTGTATGCCACACGCGGATAATACATAATGGTAAAGGCAGTGCAGTCCGGATGCATTCTGGCATGGTTGAAACAGCCGGGGCACTGCCTGCCTTATATAAATAACGGTCTGGCCTACAGACTGAAACAACACATTGACAGCCTTACAGACTGTTTCTGAAGGATGCATGTTGAAGATAAATGCGTCAAGTCTAAAATCGGTCATTGTCTTACTTCTATCTGCAGATTGAGGCTTCCGGCTGTCTTATTGCTTTCTGTTGGCGTCTTGCCGTCTGCCTTTTCTTGACATTGCCCGCAGTGTTCGCAAAGAATCAAACGGCAGTCGGTTAAATGTCAAAACGACAATAAGGTCGGATTAAAATAACCGATTTGGCTTAAAATATGCGAAACATTAACCAAAATAGAAACATTCTGTGAAAATTGTCAGCATAAATAACGTTACAAATTAAATCTGTTTACGTTCTTTCTTTAAAAGAAACATAACAATGGACAGATACGCAAAATCTTTATTATCATTAATTTTAATGTTGCCGGTGTTCGCCAACGGGGCTGATGCCGGCAACACTATTGTAGTGCCAGAGAAAGAGAACGTAGGAGCAGCCGCAATGCCTGCCGGCATAGCTCCTGTAGACGAAGCGCCCTTCAAGCTGAAGAAGATAAGGCGCCCCGAATTTCCCGACCGCCGCGAAACCGTGGGCAAGGCCGACATTTCGGCATCGGGCAAGATAACTCCTGCAATCAATGAAAAGATAGAACGCCTCTCTAAGCATGGCGGCGGCACCGTGGTTGTGCCTGCCGGCAAGTGGTATTCAGGCAGAATAGAACTGAAGAGCAACGTGGAGCTTCGCCTGGATGAAGGTGCCGTGATAGAGTTCTCTGGCGAGGTGGACGACTATCAGCCTGCCGTGTTTACGCGCCATGAGGGCGTCGAGGTTATGGGTGCCGGTGCGTTTATATATGCCAACGGTGCAAAGAACATAGCCCTTACGGGCAAAGGCGTGATTATGGGGCCGCCGATGGACGTGCCCATGCGCAAGTTTCCTAACGGCAAAAGCGTAGTTGAGAACGACATCGACTACCGCATGCCTGTGAAAGAGCGTCTGTGCGACGGCAAGGAAGGCCGCACGTTCTACCGTCCCAAGTCGTTTTCGCCCATCAACTGCAAGAACGTGCTCGTTGAGGGCGTAACCTTCGAGCGCAGCCTTCTGTGGAACGTTAATCCCGTTTATTGTGAGAACGTGATAATAAGAGGCATAACCGTAAACTCTACAGACGTGCCGAGCGGTGACGGCATAGACATCTCTTCATGCAAGAACGTGCTTATAGAATACTCTACGCTCAACTGCGGCGACGACTGCTTCACGCTGAAGGCCGGACGATGCGAAGACGGACTGCGCGTCAACCGTCCTACGGAGAACGTGCTCATACGCTACTGTCTCGCCAAGGACGGTCACGGAGGCATCACCTGCGGCAGCGAGACGGCAGGAGGCATACGCCGTGTGTATCTTCACGACTGCGTGTTCTACGGCACACGCACGGGTTTCCGCTTCAAGACAAGGCGCAACCGCGGCGGCACCGTTGAAGACATCACCTATGAGAACATAAGACTGGTGAACGTGCGTGAGGCTTTCACGTGGGATCTGCTCGGTTCAAAGATGTATATGGGTGAGCTTGCGCGCCGCTATCCGCCGCTCGACATCACTCCGCTTACGCCTACGGTTAAGGACATAACCATACGCAACTTCATCGTTGAGTCGGCCGACAGGCTAATGACCGTCAACGGCATACCAGAGATTCCGTGTTCTGGCGTGCTACTTGAGAACGGCAGTGTCAGGACCAACAGGATAATAAAGACGCTCAACGATGCCGACGGACTGACGCTGCGCAACATGGAGATACAGGCTACTGACAACACGATGGTGATAGACGACAGCCGCAACGTGCTCTTCGACAATGTTACGTTCTATGTGCCCGACGGCGCGCTCAACATGGACATAAAGGGCAGCAAGGCTTCGGGCATAGTCATCCGCAGCAATGGGGCAGACATGGTCTGCAAGCCGGGATTGAACAAACTTTAGTGTTTTGTTTTTATATATTTTAATTCTGTTTAAACATAGTGACTGAAACGCTCATGCAGGCTTGGCTCCTGTGTGAGCGTTACTTTTTTATCCTAAATAGGTCAATTATTATCCGCAGGATTTTTGTTTTTATATTGAGCATGCTTCTGTCTGGGTTTCCGTGTGTATTGACGGTATGCCATTCTTTGGCAAGTGTTGGTTTATGATTGGGACATTTGAATATTGATAAGTGTAAGCATATTGAGGCTTATGCCGTTCATAATGATATTTTGCCTTTGTATGGATTTTCAGACAAAATAGAAAATATGTGCCCGATAATATGCCGCTTTTGTGCATCCGGCTGCATCCCGGTCTGCAAAATGCCGCCTTTCGTGTTGCCGTTTGTGGCCTTTTGCATCCTAAAAAGCCACCTTTTGCCATGCGTTATGCCTTGTGTCATGAGTGAATTTTGAGGCAAAATGCCGCTGTTTTAGTGTAAGAAAAATGCACACTGATGCTCTTTGACGTGCCAACATGTTGCTGTATAGCAGTTTACGCTTGCACACAAAAACAGCGGTATTTTACGCCCTGTTGAAAGAAATTTTATAATAGCAAGATTCTGGAGCGTTGACAGAAATCACAACGTAAGCACCGTGTCCGCCGTGCCGGCAATATGTCAGCATGCACAGACCGTTGTCGCACACCATTTTATAATGTCTTTTCATGGGTGCGCTGATGCTCTCCGTGTGTAGAGACGTCACGGTTGCGTATGCCGTTTTCTGCTGATGTTATGATTTTCCTTTGCTTCCTTGATGCGGTTGCGTATGTGGCTGAATTGTTTTAGTATACTGATCGTTCTCGGATTTTAAGCCCTCCTGTTGCGCTTCGTCCTGAATCTTATCTTTGTTGTCCTGCTCCTTGGGCCGCCGTCCGCGCAGCGTCATTCTCTTGTCGGTGTCCTATTTGTTTATCTTGCTTTCGTCCATATACTTCTCCAGATAGTCGAGCCCTTTGTTTGTGCAGCACCCGCGCATGTAGACCGTTATGAAGGTGTGGAATATCTCCTTCAGCGAATACTTGCGGTACATCTTTGTCTGCATAACATAGTTCATAGCGGCGTCGCTCATCTTGTGCACGATGTCATAGTTGATGTCGCCCCTGAAGAATCCGTGCTCTATGCCTTTCTTCATGAAGAGGTACGAGTTGGCGCGCTGTCTCTCGTTATACTCTTGCAGAAAAGCTACAATCTTAGAGTATTTCTGCGTTTCAAGAAAGAAGCGCGGATTGATGGTTCCCAGGTCTCTCAGCTTGGCTTTAAGGAAGAAGGCTATGACGTCCATCTCGTTGTCCGTCTTTTCGGCATACTCCTGCAGCTGCTTGGTCATCTTCTCAGAGTCGTGCTTTACACACTCGTAAAGCAGGTCTTCCTTGTTGCTGTAAATCTCATACAGGGTGCGTTTGGATATTCCCATTTCCGTGGCAATATCGTCCATCTTCACAGCCCTGATTCCCTTCTGTTTGAAGAGCTGCATCGACGTTTCGAGTATCCTTGTTTTCAGATTTTCACGATAAACTGTTATGTTGCCTGTTTTGCGCATAAACACTATTCTTATTTTATTTGCAAAGTTAATAATTTTTCTAAAAAAAACTATTTGCTTTCCTTTATTTTTATTACATTTGCATGACTTTTCATGATAAAGTGAAATGGTTATAAGGTAAAAGACAATACAAAATAAGATAACAGAAAACGCCTATGGTAAACATAACAAAAGAGGCCGCTCTTGCATATCACAAGAACGGGAAACCCGGAAAAATAGAAGTTAAACCGACAAAGCCCTACAGTACGCAAACCGACCTTAGTCTGGCTTACTCGCCGGGCGTTGCGTTTCCGTGCCTTGAGATACAGAAAACTCCCGATGACGCGTATAAATACACCGCTAAGGGCAATCTTGTTGCCGTGATAAGCAACGGCACCGCCGTGCTCGGTCTGGGCGACATCGGAGCCATGAGCGGCAAGCCCGTCATGGAGGGCAAGGGACTCTTGTTTAAGATTTATGGCGGCATCGACGTGTTCGACATTGAGGTTGACGAAAAAGACCCCGAAAAGTTCTGCGAGGCTGTAGAGAAGATAGCCCCCACGTTCGGCGGCATCAACCTTGAAGACATAAAGGCTCCTGAATGTTTCTACATCGAAGAGCGACTGAAGCGCACGCTCGACATCCCCGTGATGCACGACGACCAGCACGGCACGGCCATCATATCTGCCGCCGGACTGAAGAATGCTCTCGAGGTGAACGGCAAGGACATATCAAAGGTTAAGATTGTTGTCAACGGAGCAGGTGCGGCAGCCATATCATGTACAAAGCTGTATATGGCTCTCGGCGCAAAGCGCGAGAACATCGTGATGCTCGACTCTAAGGGCGTTATCACCAGCGACCGCGAAAACCTTACGGAGCAGAAGAAGCTCTTTGCTACCGACCGCCGCGACGTGCATACACTCGAGGAGGCTGTAAAGGGAGCCGACGTGTTTGTCGGTCTTTCCAAGGGCAACGTGCTCACTCAGGACATGGTAAGGTCTATGGCCGACCAGCCCATTGTGTTCGCCCTGGCTAATCCCGTGCCCGAGATTTCATATGAGGAAGCCATGGCCAGCCGTCCCGACGTGCTCATGTCTACCGGCCGTTCTGACTATCCTAACCAGATTAACAACGTTATCGGCTTCCCGTATATCTTTAGAGGCGCTCTCGACGTTCATGCCTCTGCCATAAACGAGGAGATGAAGCTTGCCGCCGTCAACGCCATTGCCAACCTGGCAAAGCAGCCTGTGCCCGATGTTGTTAACGACGCATATCAGGTAAACAACCTTACTTTCGGTCCGTCTTACTTCATTCCGAAACCTGTCGACCCGCGCCTCATCACCGAAGTGTCGGCAGCCGTTGCCAAGGCAGCCATAGAGAGTGGGGTGGCACGCACCACGATAACCGACTGGGACGAATACAAGAACCATCTGCGCGAGATGCTCGGACAGGAAACCAAGCTCACGCAGAAGCTTTATGATACAGCACGCAAGCACCCGCAGCGCGTAGTCTTTGCCGAAGGCATACACCCTACGATGCTCAAGGCTGCCGTACAGGCCAGGAACGAGGGCATCTGCCAGCCTATCCTGCTGGGCAACGACGAGCGCATAATGAAGCTTGCCAAGGAACTCGATCTTAATCTCGACGGCATAGAGATAGTAAATCTGCGCCACGACAACCAGAACGACCGCCGTGAGCGCTATGCACGCATACTTGCCGAGAAGCGCAAACGCCAGGGCTACACATTCCAGGAAGCCAACGACAAGATGTTTGAGCGCAACTATTTCGGTATGATGATGGTTGAGACCGGCGAGGCCGACGCCTTCATCACGGGTCTTTACACCAAGTATTCAAACACCATCAAGGTGGCAAAGGAGGTTATCGGCATACAGCCCGGATACAACCATTTTGGCACGATGCATATCATCAACTCCAAGAAGGGTGTGTTCTACATGGCCGACACGCTTATCAACCGCCATCCCGACAAGGACGTGCTCGTAGACATTGCACGTCTGAGCGCAATGACCGTAAGATTCTTCAACGAAGAGCCGAGGATAGCCATGATAAGCTATTCAAACTTCGGTTCCGACGAGATAGGCAGTCCGGCTCAGGTTCATGCTGCCGTTGAGGCTATGCAGACACGTTATCCTGACCTGGCCATCGACGGCGAGATGCAGGTAAACTTTGCTCTCGACAACAAGTTGCGCGACGCCAAGTATCCGTTCTCGCGCCTTAAGGGCAAGGATGTCAACACGCTTGTGTTCCCTAACCTAAGCAGTGCCAACAACGCATACAAGCTGTTGCGTGCAATGAATTCTGACGCTGAGATTATCGGTCCTATCCAGATGGGTCTTAACAAGCCTATACACTTCACCGACTTCGAGTGCAGCGTACGCGATGTTGTCAACATCACTGCCGTGGCCGTTATCGACGCTTACGTGCAGAAGATAAAGGAGAACAGACAATAACGGCGCAGCTGCCTGCGATATAACATTATGTATGACGGCTCCAATGATGTAACTACATGTCATCGGAGCCGTCGTCCGTTTTACCCCAAATCCTGATTGCTGATTTGGGCTTATGCCTTATGTCAGGGCAACGCCATGCCTGGCGGCTTTAACTGAATGAGGTGTGTATAATATAAAAAGTGTGAAAAACTTTATCTTTCATGTCACTGACGGCCTTGTCATACGTCTATGACAATAGAAACAAATGACATAATTAACAACAAAACGACACTATTATGAAAAAGCTGTTTATTCTGGCGCTGGCAGCAATGTTCTGCATGGCCGGCTTTGCCAAAAGCACACAAGAGGTAATCAACGAGATCACAAAGTCTACAGGTGCGCAGGCCATAACGCTCAGCAAGGACCTTATTGCAGCGCAGGCTGCCGCCATGCCTGAAAATGTCAAGGCTCTCCTGTCTAATCTTGACGGCGGCACTCTCGTCCTGCTGTCTGAGGGCACCGACGAGCAGATAAAGACATTCAACGACAGGGTGGGAGAGATAGACTCTGAATCTTATGAAGCTATGGCTTCGTTCGTTGACGAATCAGACACCATAAAAGTATTCGGCAAGTGTGAGGGCGACTATGTTACCGAACTTTTCATCGCCTTTTCAGACGATGAAGATTGTGCCCTTATCGACGTTACCGGCAAGATAAGCAAGGAGGACGCCATGAAGCTCCTGAACAAAGACATGCTGCAGCAGATTCTTTAACCGTAAACAGGTCATTGCTCCGCATATTCTTCAGCAAGTAGACGGCTGAAAGCATGAATGCACAAAACAGATAATGCTGTGTGCGGGCTAATAACCTATTGTGTTTTAAGTTAAAGAAAGGTTTATATAAAAACGGACAAATGCCGGCTGTTGTGCCTGTGCATTTGTCCGTTTCCTTTTTATAGTCAAGGCATCATAGCCTTTTGTATGTCTTCATTGTGTGCGGCATCGCTGCCACACCCTCATTCTTCTTACAGTCTTATAATCTGCTTCACGCCCTTCACGTTGCGCAGCTTCTTTATCAGTTGTTCCAGTTTCGATGTGTCCTCCACGTTTACCACGAGATTACCGCGGAACAGTCCGTCGTTGCTGTCAATGTTTATGCTGCGCATCATGATGTTCTCCTCTTTCGATATAATGCTCGTTATGTTGTTCACGATGCCTATGTCGTCGTTTCCTATAATCTTCAGCGTGATAGAGTATTGCGATTTACCCTTTCCGCTCCACATCGCCTTCACCACCCTGTAGCCGAATCGCTTTCTCAGCTCGGGTGCATTGGGGCAGTCGGTGCGGTGAATCTTAATTCCGCCGTTCACGGTTACAAATCCGAACACGTCGTCGCCGTATATCGGGTGGCAGCATTTCGACAGCGTATAGTCCACGCCTTTAAGGTTCTGGTCAATCACCAGCACGTCGTCGTTCGAGTAGGCAATCTCCTCGTTGGGGTTCTCAAAGCTAAACTCTTTCGCACTTCTTGCCGGAGCCGTTGGTGCGGTGTTGTTGTCGAACATCAGCACCTGCTGATACGTTTCTATTGTCTGGTTTACGTCGAGGCTTCCGTCAGCCATGTCTTTGTAGAAGTCGTTTGCCTCCTTATATCCCAGTTTCTTTATCAGGTGCGACACGGCACTCTCGTCAAAGTCGATCTTTCGGTTTTTCAGTCGGCGTTCAAACATCTCCTTTGCATACGCTCCGTCTTTCACCATAAGGTCTTTTATGGCCATTCTTATCTTCGACTTTGCGCGGCTTGTCTTCACGATGTTCACCCAGTCCTGTTTCGGCTTTTGCGTGCTCGACGTCATAATCTCCACCTGGTCGCCGTTTTTCAGTATGTATCTGAATGTAACCGCCTTGTTGTTTATCCTTGCTCCCGTGCAGTGGTTGCCTATGTTAGAGTGTATGCGGTAGGCAAAGTCGAGCACGGTGGCTCCTTTCGGAAACTTCATAAGGTCGCCTTTGGGCGTAAACACAAACACCTCGTCCTCATAAAGATCCATCTTAAACTGGTCTATCACCTGCAGGTCGTCCTTGTTCTCCAGCGCCGTTCTGATGCTGTTGAGCCATTCGTCAAGTCCGCTTTCGCCCTTCACACCCTTGTATCTCCAGTGGGCAGCCAGTCCTCTTTCTGCCACCTCGTCCATGCGCTCTGTGCGTATCTGCACCTCCACCCATTTGTTTTCAGGTCCGAGCACGGTTATGTGCAGACTCTCGTATCCGTTCGACTTAGGCACGCTCAGCCAGTCGCGCATACGTTTCGGGTTAGGCTGATACATGTTTGTTATTATGGCGAACACCTGCCAGCACTGCATCTTCTCCAGTTCTGCCGGCGAGTCGAGTATTATTCTTATTGCAAACAGGTCATATATGCCTTCAAAGCCGCATTGCTGTTTCTTCATCTTCTGCCAGATGCTGTGAATGCTCTTTGTGCGTCCCTTCATGTGAAACTTCAGTCCGGCCTCTTTCAGCTTCTTGTCTATAGGCGTTATGAACTTTTCTATATAAGCGTCGCGGCTTTTCTTTGTCTCGTTGAGTTTCGCCTTAATCATGTAGTAGGCGTCGTGCTCAAGATATTTCAGGCTCAGGTCTTCCAGCTCGCTTTTCAGCTTATACAGTCCCAGTTTGTGTGCCAGCGGGGCATACAGATAGCTTGCCTCCTCGCTCACCTTCATCTTTGCCTCAGTGTTTGTGGCGTCCCTTATCTGCCTCATCAGGTTCACCCTGTCGGCAATCATTATCAGTATCACCCTCATGTCCTCGGCAAACGACAGCAGCAGGTTTCTGAAGTTTTCGCTCTCTATCACCGGATTCTTCTTATACAGTTCCTGTATGCTTCTGAGTCCGTGAATTATGGTAGATACGTTTTTTCCGAAGTTCTTTTCTATTTCCTCAAGCGAGTTGTCGTTTTCAGCCACGCTTGTATATAGAAGTATGGCCATCACGCCGTCGCGCTTCAGTCCAATCTCGCTCACGGCAATCTGTGCGGTCTGCAGACTCAGCAGTATGGGGTTCATTCCAAACACATCGCGCTGTATAAGGTCGTTTTCGAGAGCGGTTTTCAGATGCCTGAAGACGTTTTTCTCGTCTTCTCTTTTCAGCATGCCGTGTGCGTTCTCGCGCAGTCCGCGTATTATGTTTACAATGTCGTTTCTCTCTTTTTGGGTAAAGAACAGTTTTTCAGCCATATCCTTCTTGTATGTTAAGGGCATTGCCGCCTGTTGGCGTCTGCCGTTGATGAATCTATCTTTAAATGTCCGGCTTTGGCTTGTCTTCCATGTTTCAGCATGCGTGCCGGCGTGTATGCTTACAGGTTAATAATGCCTTTGCACGGCAACTTTTCATGGTCTGCCGGAGTACATTGTTATGCAAACTTACACATTTTTCCTGATATTTTCGGATGTTCTTTCAAATAAATTAAATAATAAGGCATTTCTGACAATAAGTAATAACTTTTTAATATCTAAAGTTATGTTTTTTAAGAAAAAAACTATATATTTGTAACTGATTTACTGAAACCTTATAAAATTATAATACTTATGTTATCACCAGAAGACTTAAAGCAGATTGCCGAAAAAGGCATAACCGAAGAACAAGTAGCAACCCAACTCGAAGAGTTTAAAAAAGGCTTTCCTTTCCTGAAGCTCGAGGCAGCAGCAGGCATAGGCCGTGGCGTCATTGCTCCTGCCGACAGTGAGCGTGCCGACTATATCGCAAAGTGGGAAGCCTATAAGGCAGAAGGCAAGAAGATCGTAAAGTTTGTTCCTGCCAGTGGAGCTGCCAGCCGTATGTTCAAGGATATGTTCGCTTTTCTCGGCGCTGACTATGACGAACCGCGTACTGACTTCGAAAAGAAATTCTTCGACAACATAGAGAAGTTTGCTTTCTATGATGAGCTTAACGCAGCTTGCGTAAAGAATGAGGGCAAGGACATCGCAGCCCTTGTTGCTGCCGGCAACTATAAGGCTGTTGTTGCCAATATGCTAGAGTCTAGGGGCCTTAACTACGGACAGCTGCCTAAGGGCCTGCTGCTCTTCCACAGATATGAAGACGGCGTGCGCACTCCTCTCGAGGAGCATCTTGTTGAGGGAGCATTATATGCGTCAAGCGCAGGCGAGGCTAATGTTCACTTCACCGTAAGCCATGAGCATAAGGCTCTGTTTGAGAAGAAGGTGGCTGAGAAGAAAGACAAATATGTTGCCAAGTTCGGCATCAACTACAATATCTCTTTCTCTGAGCAGAAGCCCAGCACCGACACTATTGCCGCCAACCCGGACAACACTCCGTTCCGCAATGCCGACGGCTCTCTGTTGTTCCGTCCCGGAGGTCATGGCGCTCTCATCCAGAATCTTAACGACATCGACGCCGACGTAATCTTTGTAAAGAACATCGACAACGTTGTGCCCGACCGTCTTAAGAACGACACCGTAACCTACAAGCAGCTCATTGCCGGAATTCTTGTAACGTTGCAGGAGAAGGTGTTCAGCTATCTGCGCCTGCTCGACAGCGGTGAGTATAGCAATTCACAGATTGAAGAAATCATACGTTTCGTTCAGAACGATCTGTGCTGCCGCAAGCCAGACATCAAGAATCTTGAGGATGCCGACCTCGTTATCTATCTGCGCTCAAAGCTCAACCGTCCTATCCGTGTCTGCGGAGTTGTAAAGAACGTTGGCGAGCCGGGCGGAGGTCCGTTCCTTACCTACAATCAGGACGGCACCATCAGTCTGCAGATACTTGAGAGCAGCCAGATTGACAAGAGCAACACCGAATACATGAAGATGTTTACCGAGGGCACACACTTCAATCCCGTTGACCTCGTTTGTGCCGTTAAGAATTATAAGGGCGAGCCGTTCAATCTGCCTGACTATGTTGACAAGACAACAGGATTTATCAGCAGCAAGAGCAAGAACGGCAAGGAGCTGAAGGCTCTCGAGTTGCCGGGCTTGTGGAATGGTGCCATGAGCAACTGGAACACCGTGTTCGTAGAAGTTCCTCTGTCAACATTCAACCCCGTAAAGACCGTCAACGACCTTCTTCGCGAGCAGCATCAATAAGATAAAAATAGAGAATTGGGATTCTTTACATGCCCAATTCTCTATTTTTCTTTATTATATAATATATTTTTTGTTTTATAATTAGCTACACTGAACTGCGTTTCATAATTTATAAATAGCTAATGTTGAACTACGTTTCATAATTAGCTATGCTGAACTTCGTTTGCGCTTAGTGCCAATGTAAACAATAAGGCGGGCTGAAAATCACAATACATTTGGATTTTTCGTTTTTCACTTTTAACTTTTCATTTTCGTAAGACGCACTACGTTGGCTATTGTGCCGGCGGATCTGCGCTCCGCCGGAATTGAGTATAAGGATCTCCTGATCCGCTTAAAGTACCGCTGTATTACGAAAGTGAATAATGAAAAATTTAATGCTATGTTTGCATTAAAAATATAAGGTGATGTCAAATAGGAAGTAATCGGATTAAATAAATCCTTATACTCAATTCCGGCCGATTGCAAATCAGTCGGCACATTAGCTTTATTGGTTCTTATCGCACGCACTACGCTAAGTTATCGCTCACAAAGGTGAGCTAGTAGTTAGAGTCATATGCCTTGTTGATTCTTTTCAATGTAATACAATTGACAATAATCGACGAAGCGCACGCACTACGTTTGGTAATGTTCCGGCTGATTTGCAATTGTCGTGCAAGTGAGAGCAGAAGCAAATCTCATTTGGTTATGCCGAGTGCAGCCGACAGTCAATAGAATTAATCTTCGATAATAACCAACAAGACTAATGTGCCGGCTGATTTGCAATCTGCCGGAATTAAATATAAGGATCTATGATCCGATTACTTCCTATTTCTTGTAGTAAAACATTGACTAGACTAACGTAGAACTTCGTTTGTCATTACTCACTTTTATAATACAGCGGTATTTTTAGCGGATCAAAGATCCTGATACTCAATTCCGGCGGAGCGCAGATCCGCCGGCACAATAGCAACGTAGTGCTTGCGACAAGAATCAACAATGCATATGACTCTAACTCCTAGCTCACATTAGTGAGCGATAACTCCTGTAACTACTTTAACTCCCGACTCGAAAGCGCAGATCCGCCGGAACAAAGGTTAATACGAACTTATAGCCCGAAGGGCTACACTTCAGTAACCGTGGGTCATTACCCACGGATTAAAGTCCAATCAATGCGTGCACCCGAAGTGGTGCTATATTTGAGCAAATAAAAGAACATAATAAAAAGCAAGGAAGTAACATAATAACAATAGTAGCACCACTTCTGGTGATCGTGTTTTGTGTTGTTGTCCGTGGGTGTATCACCCACGGCTACAGATATACCGACATATCAATTTAATTATATTATCGCTAACCTACAGCCTTTCTGTCTGTAGACTACTTTAACTACAAATGACAATACCCTTCAAGGCATATGTCTTTTTGCACTACGCTCAAGGAACTTCTCCTTAACTTCTAAAATATTCCGCTAACTTCCATTTTTATTAATTAGCCGATGCTAAACTTTGTGTTTAAGTTGATTGTTGCTCAATTTTAAAGTTGATTTTATGCGTAAAAACTTGCATATATTAAACTAAATCGTTATTTTTGCGGCAAATGCAAATAGTTTATGGCTACAAAAGAAGAAGTAGAACATTTTCTTTCTCAATTCAACCAAAAAGTAAAAGTTTTTGGACTTGTTTTTCGTGATGACAGAGGTAAAAATTTACAAACGCTCTTAGATCTGGAAATAACTCCTAAATACAGGGAAGATATAATAATGCAACTTGAAGCTAATGATTATGTTGACGGACCAATAAAAGACACCTTAAATAAGAAAGGAGAAATGTGGGTGTTTGGTAAAGACGTAAAGAGTAGGGATGTATATATTAAAATATCTATGGGAGTAAGTAATTCAAGTGCAATTTGCATATCTTTTCATATTGCCGAACAAGAAATTAGATATAAATTTAAATAATTATGAGAAGTCCATTTACCGGAGGGGATGCTGTTTTCCTTACTGAAACCCGAAAGGCTGTTTTTCGTAAAGAAGAGTTTGAATACACATATATATATTATAAGTGTGTGGATACTGAAGAAACATTCACTACTACTCAGATGGATGTTGTAAATACATCTCAGATATATAATGCTTATCGTATCAGACACGGGATTCCTTTCCCGGATGAAATAAAGGATATAAGGAGCAGATATGAATTGTCGGCATCGAAGATGTCTAAGATTTTAGGCTTTGGAGATAACCAATACCGTTTATATGAAAATGGAGAAATGCCAAGTTTGGCAAACGGACGAGTATTGAAAGCTATACAATCTCCAAGAACGTTTGAGACGTTTGTGGATGCAGCAATAGGTGTTCTGTCTGACGACGAGTATCAGAAAATAAAGAAGCGTCTGGAAGACTATGAGAGCAGGTCTTTCATGGACGGAATATTATGTAGTTTGATTTATGGGGACCAAGGACGTAATAAGTATAATGGTTATGCTATGTTGTCCTTAAGTAGGTTGAAAAATGTAATATTGTTTTTCATCGAGAAATTTAACGGGGTGTTTGTAACTCAAATGAACAAGTTGTTGTTTTATACAGATTTCTTGTCTTATAGAGAAAATGGACAGGCACTGACAGGATTGAAATTTAAGGCTATACAATATGGGCCTGTGCCTGACAGATGGGATAAGGTGTATGCATTATTAGATGACATAAAGCAAATTGAAGTAGAAGTTAAAAATGGATATATAGGAAATAAGCTAGTATCTGATATTTCGTGTGATTTATCATGTTTTACGAATGAACAAATGGAGGTATTGGAAAAAGTTTATAATGCATTTAAAAATGACAATGCAGCATCTATATCACGTAAAAGTCATGATGAATTAGCGTGGATAGATAACAACGGATTACATGCATATATTGATTTTAAATACGCATTTTTTTTGAAGGGTATTTAATTCAAATTAGGCATTAGCCCATATCTGGCTTATTTATTTTACGTATCCATGCCTTCAGCCATCTTTTCCCCGTAAATTCTGCCTGCGTCTTACGAAAGAGTAGAACAGGCGCGGAATGAGGGCGCAAGCGCAGCTCTGCGTTAGCTAATTAAAAATTAAAAGTGAAAAATCCAATTGCCTTGTTGGGTATTGTCATTTGGAGTTAAAGTAGTTATAGGAGTTAAAGTCATATGCCTTGTAGATTTTTTCAATGTGTTACGATCGATAATAACCAACAAGACTAATGTGCCGGCTGATTTGCAATCTGCCGGAATATGATATAAGGATCTCCTGATCCGCTAAAAGTACCGCTGATTTAGGTGAAGTATAAATGATGCAATGACAAAATAGGAAGTAATCGGATCAAAGATCCTTATATTCAATTCCGGCAGATTGCAAATCAGCCGGCACAATAGCAACGTAGTGCGTCTTACGAAAGTGAAAAGTTAAAAGTGAAAAACGAAAAATCCAAATGTATTGTGGTTTCTACTTGTAAGCACTACGTTTGCAATTGGATTTTTCACTCTTCTCTTTTCGTTCTTCACTTAAAATGTTATGTGCCGGCGTAGTGCTTGCTTTCATATCTTCTTAACTCTGGTAGTTAGAGTAGTTAAAGTAGTTATAGGAGTTAGAGTCAATAGTAAACGTAGTGCGTATTTAAGTGAAAAGATAAGAGTGAAGAGCAGGCGCAAAGCGCAATTAAAAATGAAAAATTAAAAGTGAAAAGTCAAAACGCTTGACGGAAGTGAAGAGTGAAGAACGAAGAGCTGGTGCAAAAGCCAGATGGGCTTCTGTTGAAAAAGGACAATTAAAGAGTAAAAATCTTAACGGCGCTTCTTGCTAATCAATTATTTCATATATTTGTGCCGTAGAAGTTTATTAACGTATAGAATAAGGAGGAAAAGATGGAAAAGATAGTTTTATTGGCGGCTTTGATGCTTAGTCCGCTTGCAGGAAGATGCGAAACAGACCTGACGGGATGCTGGATTGAGCAGGTGCCTAAGGAAATAGCATATATGCGGGGCATGTGTCTTAACGACGACGGCAGCGCGGAGTCTATCGGCATGGCTACGCTGAGATACTGTTACTGGAGGACTGAAGGCGACTGCCTTATACTTGACGGAGAGAGCATCGGCAACGGACAGACGATAAATTTCTCTGACACGCTGCGCATTATCGACGTAGCTAAAGACACGCTGACACTTGAAAGGCGCATGAACAAGGTGGTGTATGTGCGCAAGTCGGCTATCAATGAGCCTATAAAAGGCAGAAGGGTGCAGCGTACTGCACATGCCGGCTTTGAATGGCGTGAACTGAAAGGAGCCGGCATGAAGCTGAGGGTTCAGCGTAACGATAAGATAAGACTGATGGCCGATCCGCTGCTTCCGGGCATCGTGATGGTGAGAGACGGCGACGAGAGGCCGCACAGGCTTATTCAGGTGTTCAGCATCAACGGCAATGACATCAACGGGGTGATAGACGCCATTGAGAAGGCCGGAGAATGGGACAAGGAGCAGCCGGGCAAGTTTAAGCAGGTGAAGTCGGGGCGCGAGGGCGTGAAACGCTACGTGATGGTTCCTGACGGCGACTATGCCAAGGCAACGGATGAGCTTATGAAGACGGAGCCTGTGGCATCGACATGCAACGGATGGGGCGTAGGCAACAGCGGAAGCAGATATTTTGAGATGTACGACGGCCATCCGGGCAAGGTGGTGTTTGTAGAGATTGGTCAGGATGCTCCTCTGTTCGACGAAAACAGCGTAACGCTATGTGATGAGCCTGACAGCACCTTGTCGCGCGATGTACTTTACACGATGAAGGGCGAGATGAGTCTGGCTCATGAGGTGCGCTCCTTCAGGCCCGACGGGACGGATGACGAATACTGGATAGTGGACAAGACCGGTCGTCTGGAGGATATGTATGACAAGATAACGGGAGGACAGAAGAACGGCACCCCTGTAGACGTAACTCTGCGACTGGAATATAACGGCAAATGGGACACCGGCTTCGCCGAAGACTACGATGGCGTGTTCTTCGTAAGGGAAATAGTGGAAATTAAGTGAAAAGCAGGCAGGCGCAAAAGCGCAAACGAAGTTCAGCGTTAGCTAATTAAAGAGTGAAAGCCCCACCAAACCTCCCCCGTGGGGAGGCTTTTGTTTCTCGGTAGTTA
>ENA-OPSF01000019-OPSF01000019.1-human-gut-metagenome-genome-assembly--contig:-NODE-19-length-131155-cov-13.645736_pt1 | contig 131155 bp, 109 predicted proteins | sample MGYA00241452_ERZ501896 | MGnify/ENA primary metagenome ERZ501896 (study PRJEB25962, sample SAMEA2042111) | human gut metagenome | biome: human gut; feature: human-associated habitat; material... | reverse complement strand
TGAATATGGCCGCGCCTGCCGGATTCCGGGACACAGGGGACTGAGGGAAAGCTCCTTCCATTGAAAGAAGAGACCAGGGTGGGCCGTACTTCCGGGATGATGAATAAGGGGTGTTGTTTCCGTCTGGCAGCATGGCTGGCCCTGTCCGGATTACCGGGCGCCGGCATGGCGGAAATCCTGCCGGCCGAGGAGGTGCTGCTCCCCGCGCCTTCCGCATGCAGGTCTGACCGGGCCGCCGTGGCGCATCTCCCGCTGCGGCTGGCGGTCTATGCGCCGGAAAAGGATGTTCCTGTAGTGGAAGCCCTCCTGAATGTGCTCAATGCCCAGGGCGTTTTGTCCGGCCTCTCCATAACCTGTGACAAAGCCTCTGCGGATGCCGTCTGTTCGGTTGAGGGAACCCCCTCGGGGACAGGAGAAGGATATGAGGCCCGCCTGGAGCGTGGCGGGGAAGGGAGGGGCATCCTGCATCTGAAAGCGGCGGCGCCCCAGGGCCTTTTCTACGCGTGGCAGAGCATGGTCCAGATTTTAAGCGCCAACCGGACCGGGGAGGGGTTTTCCGTACCCGTTTTTTCCCTCCGGGATGATCCCCGCTTTGAATGGCGGGGCCTGATGCTGGATGTTTCCCGCCACTTCTTTACCATGGCGGAAGTCAAGCGCATGGTTGACACCATGTCCCTGTTCAAGCTTAACCGCCTCCACCTGCACCTGACGGACGGTCCCGGCTGGCGCCTGGAAATTAAAAAATATCCATTGCTTACCTCCATGAGCGCCTGGCGCGTTCCGCTCACTGACGGAGAATGGAACTGGCAGGAAGTGAAACTCGCCATCCAGGAGCATGACCCGGAAGCTACCTACGGCGGTTTTTACACCCAGGAGCAGATGAAGGAGATTATTGACTATGCGCACAGCCGCCAGGTTACCGTTGTTCCGGAAATAGACCTTCCCGGCCATTCCTATGCGGCCATGCATGCCTACGGGGATTTGATTTGCGACGGCGTGGATTTTCCCGTGGAGGGGAAAAAAGGACGGGATGCCGTCTGCATGGGGCGCCCGGAAACGCTCCGCTTCGTGAAAGACGTGGTGGATGAACTCAAGGCCGTTTTTCCGCCCGGCTCCCCTATCCATTTGGGCCATGACGAGGTGTCTGCCGAGGCATGGAAAAAATGCCGGTATTGCCAGAACCGTTTAAAGAACCTGAGGGAGAAGGATCTCAAGGCCCTGGGCCGGGATTTCCTGCAGCAGATTGCGGACTACGTGCGGAAGGACGGTTATGACGCCATCGTCTGGGATGAAGCCGGAGAACTGGAGGCGGACAAACACATCCTCGTTATGGCGTGGCGCGGCAACGGCTTTGCCGCGGCGGCAGCCAGGAAAGGGCATCCCGTCATTCTGGCGCCGTGTTCCCACTTTTATTTTGACTATTACCAGTCTGCCGCATCCACGGAGCCGAAAGCCGTCGGGGGCCTTATTCCGCTCAAGCAGGTGTACGGCTATGAATTGCCGGAACTCTCCCCGGAGGAAGCCGCCAGGGTGCGCGGCCTCCAGGCTAACATTTGGACGGAATACCTGTACAATATGGGGCTGGTGGAATACATGGCATGGCCGCGCGCCCTGGCCCTGTCCGAACGCGCCTGGAGCGACTGCGACCCCCGGGACTACAAATCCTTCCGCAGCCGTGCCTCCAGGGCCCTGAAAATCCTGGAAAAACTGGCCGTGAAATACCGCCCCATGGATGAAGAAGACTAGGAATTCCCGCCTTGGCTCTTTCTGCCCGGCAGGAGAGCCCCAGCCCGGGATTTTCACCCGCAGGTTTTATTGACAGCTGGCGCCGGGCCATGATAAAAACGATTCTGCCTGTTACTTGATATGAAGAAACACCGTTTTTTATTCCCGGCTTCCCTGATGGCCCTCATGCTGCTTGGCTGCATGGCGGTAGTGTCTTGTTCCAATAATTTCAAACATGTTCCCCAAACAGGATTTATCACTCATCAGGTAAAAAATAAGGATTCCCATATTCCCTTTGACGCGTACTGGAATGCCGATGATAAAAAAATCTGGAATGACCGGGTGAACGGCGTGGATGGGAAAAAAATCCTGATGGCCGTCGTTCCGGTGGATACGGTGCACATGGATGTGAGGCCGGATACCGCGGAAGGGTTTGATGCCCTGCGCAGCCTGGCGGAATACTTCCAGAAGAGCGTTGCAACCAGCATGGAAAAGGAGGTTGCCGAAAATCCGCATTTTGAAATGGTGCCTCCGGGAACCAGGGGGGCCTATACGCTGGAACTCGCCATCATTTCCATCACTCCCACGAATGCCAGGGCCGGCATCTTTGTCACGGCGCTGAGCGGCATCAAGGGGGGAGGGCTGGTTAAGCGGTTCATCAAGAAAGGGCACATTGCCATGGCGGGACGCCTGAGGGATGAGTCCGGCCGCATCGTCTCCGAATTTGCGGATTATGAGGAAGACCACAGCTCCCTGCTGGGCGTGGACACCAAGGATTTTAAAAAATACGCCCATCATCAGCGCACTATTGACGAATGGGCCCGGGAAATTACGGATGTGTATTCTTCCACCTACGGGCACTGGACGCAGAAGCGCATGATATGCCTGAATCCCTTTTAAGGGATGAACACCGGGGGTTGCATTGCGGCCGTGCCTTCCGCGGGGCCGGGAATCTTTGCAGAGCGTTCCTCCCGGCGGGAAGCGCGCTGTTTCAGTTATTCCCCATATTCCGCCCAGGAGCTGCTGGTTTCCCACACGCGCACGCGTTCCAGCTCAACACAGGCCCGCACGGGATATTCGCCGGGGTTCTCCCTGGCTTTTTCCAGCGCGTGCCGGGCAACATTGAAAATGACGCGTGCCATCACCTCGCTGGTGGGGTCTTCCCGGTCGAAGGGAATGATGCGCTCCCCGTATGCGGCCACGAAGGCGGCGTAATTGGGGTCCTCCGTATTCACGCACAGGGAATGGTCAAACTGCTGGAGGAAATCCCCCATCATTTGCTTGACGGCCTTGAAATCCAACACCATGTCATTGGCATCCAGCGTTTCCGCCCGGAACACCATTTCCACGGAGCGCGTATGGCCATGCGGGAATTTGCAATTGCCGGGATGTTTGGACAGGAGATGCCCGCTTTCCAGTTCGATGGATTTGCAAATTCGGTAGACCATGAAGACAGGATAACGTGGGCGCGGGTGCGGGGCAATCCCAATCAGAGTCTGTCTGGTTCCTCTCCTGCCGCGTGCGGAGGGACGGGGCTTCGCTGCTCCGGATGCTCCGTTGGCGGCTTTCCCTTGCGCACGGCCCCTGTTTCTGGCAAACTTTAAAAAACCATATTTTTACCCCATGGCTTATCTTTCATGGTCTTTCCTGAAAATGGGGGAGAAGGCGGAGCGCAGGACAGCCTTTCTTTTCCTGCTCATGGCAGGCGTGCCTGTCCTTGTTGTCGCTTTCTTCTCTTTCGTAGCGGGAATGGCCGCCATTTTATATGCAGGCCCCGTCCTGGCGCTGATGCTTCTACCCTTCTATTTGCCCTGCGCTCTGCGGAAGGAAAAGACGCGGAACGCCTGCTCCCGTAATATCCTGTTTGGCAGGGAACCGCTGACGGTTTCTTTCAGGATGATAGTGAAGAACTGGGTATATGTCATTTACGCCGTGTTTCCGGCGTTGCCGTTCCTTTTCCCCGGCGGTAACATGCCCCTGGACGGGCAGGGGAACGGGCGGAACCTGACAGCATTTTTTCTGATGTGGATATCCCTGTACTCCGTCTTTGCGGTACTGGCGGTCTTTCTTGGAAAGGCGCCGTATTTGAAGCCGGGCGGGGTGATGCTGGCTGCCGGCGCCAATCTGGCGCTGATGCTGGTTTATTACCTGTTTGCGTGAAGGTGAGCATGAGGCATTCCGGAAGTTTCCTCCCGGATATTCGTGCCGTCTGTACTGGGAGGGCTGAACCCGGGACATAAAAAAGCCGGAGCCCCGAAAGACTCCGGCAGTGAATCATCTTTTCCCGGTTCAGGCTTAATGTCCGCAACCGGCGCAGGCCCATCCTTCGCGGATTTTCGCGAAGAAATCGTTGCCCTTGTCATCTACCAGAATGAAGGCGGGGAAATCTTCCACTTCAATTTTCCAGATGGCTTCCATGCCCAGTTCCGGGTATTCCAGCAGTTCCACTTTTTTGATGTTGTTCTTGGCCAGAATGGCGGCCGGGCCACCGATGGAGCCCAGGTAAAAGCCGCCGTGCTTCCGGCAGGCATCCGTTACCCGCTGGCTGCGGTTGCCCTTGGCAATCATGATCATGGAGCCTCCGTTTTCCTGGAACAGGTCTACGTAGGAATCCATGCGGCCTGCGGTCGTGGGGCCGAAGGAACCGGAGGGGTAGCCTTCAGGAGTTTTGGCCGGGCCGGCGTAGTACACGGGGTGATCCTTCATATACTGAGGCAGCCCTTCGCCCTTTTCCAGGCGTTCCTTCAGCTTGGCGTGGGCGATGTCGCGCGCCACAATGATGGTGCCGTTCAGGCTCAGGCGCGTGGTGACGGGGTACTTGCCCAGTTCTTTCAGAACTTCCTTCATCGGGCGGTTCAGGTCAATGGAGACAGCTTCGCTGGAGGTCATGCGCAGGGCTTCCGGAATATACTGGCCGGGGTTGGTTTCCAGCTGTTCAATAAAGATGCCCTCCGGCGTGATCTTGGCTTTCGCGTTGCGGTCCGCAGAGCAGGAGACTCCCAGGCCCACCGGGCAGGAGGCACCGTGGCGGGGCAGCCGGATAACGCGCACGTCCAGAGCGTACCACTTGCCGCCGAACTGGGCGCCCAGGCCCAGTTTGCACGCTTCTTCATGCAGTTCCTTTTCCAGTTCCAGGTCACGGAAGGCGCGGCCGTGTTCGTTCCCCGTAGTCGGCAGATTGTCGTAGTACTTCGTGGAAGCCATCTTCACGGTCTTCAGGCATTTTTCCGCAGAGGTTCCGCCAATGACGAAAGCGATGTGATAAGGAGGGCAGGCCGCCGTGCCCAGAGTACTCATCTTTTCCACCAGGAACTTTTTCAGCGTGGCCGGGTTGAGCAGGGCCTTCGTTTCCTGGTAAAGGTAAGTTTTGTTGGCGGAGCCGCCGCCCTTGGCGACGAACAGGAAGGAGTATTTCATGCCCTCCACCGCTTCCAGGTCAATTTGGGCGGGAAGGTTGGTGCCGGTGTTTTTCTCCGTGTACATATCCAGCGCCACCGTCTGGGAATAGCGCAGGTTGTTCTGGGTATAGGCGTCGTAAACGCCGTGGGAAAGCTGTTCGCAGTCGTCACAGCCGGTCCATACCTGCTGGCCCTTCTTGCCTACGATGGTGGCGGTTCCCGTGTCCTGGCAGAAGGGCAGGATGCCGGCGGACGCCACTTCCGCGTTGCGGAGCATCGTCAGGGCCACGCTTTTATCATTGTCGCTGGCTTCCGGATCGTCCAGAATGGCGGCCACCTGCTTCAGGTGGGCGGGGCGCAGGAAAAAGGCCACGTCATGGAAGGCTTCCGCAGCCAGCAGGCGCAGCCCCTCCGGTTCCACTTTCAGCATGGGATGTCCTTCAAAGTCGCCTACGCTCACATAGTCTGACGTGATGAGACGGTATTGGGTGTCGTCCTTTTCCATGGGAAAAGGATCCTGATAATGAAAATCCGGTGTTGCCATAACGGGAGCCAATATAGCGAAGCTCCGAATCCGGTTCGAGCAAAAAAATCAGGGATGCCCCCATGCGGAGTCCATGCCCGAAAAGGTTCCGGATACTTGACTTTGACACCCGCCTGCATTACTTTTTCCCCGCTTAAGTGTATAACTCCCCAAACCAGCCTCCGATTCTTGACACGCTTACCCCCCCCCCCCCCCATCAAAACGTGTCTTATGGATTGACGTATCAAGGGTTATTGCAGCCCTTCTGATCATGTACGTCCACCTGTCCTCCCCCTTTCTCCAGGCGGTGAGCCTCCATCTCTTTTACCTGGGGAGGGTTCCGTTTTTCCTGGTGCTGGCAGGGTACTTCCTGGGCAGGAACATCACCTGGAACAAGGCTTTTAACCGGGCTTTCTGGCTGTTTATTCCGTTCATGTTCTGGAATGTACTGTACGTGTTCCTTGTCCTGCCTCATGACGGAGCTTCCTTCCGCCTTGAGAATTTAATTGGCATCCGGGACGTCTTTCTTCCGGGCATGAACCTTTTCTCCGCGGATGACTCCCATGCCGTTCCCCCCATCGGCCCTTCCTGGTTCCTGAGGGACATTATCATTCTCACGTTGCTGACGCCTCTTCTGGTCCGCGTCAAAATCCTGCTGTTTCCTGCGGTGCTCCTGTTTTTCTGTTTCTTTAACACGGCCTCGGATCACACGGAGACGATTTCCATTGGAACCTGTGCTTTTTACCTGCTGGGTGTTGCGCTCAGTTCCCGGCGGATTGACGACATTCATCTGTTGATGAATAAAAAATTCGGCATTTTTTTCTGGGTAAGCATTTTTATGCCCGTTGTACTGATAGCGCTGTATTCCGCCGGAGTGATCCCCCTGTGGAAAGAGACGGCCATTGGCATGCTTCTGGGTGTCATGATGATCATGTACGCAGGCATCTGGATGGAAAAGCACCTGCCCGGCCTGTCTGCGAAAATAGCTTTGCTGGCTCCCGCCTGCTTTCTGACGTTCATGCTGCACTGGCCCATTTACGGTTTCCTGCCTCCCGCCATGAAATCCAGCCTGTTCGCCTTCTTCACTCCGTTGCTGGTGTTTGCGGCCATCGTCCTGTTTTATTTTGCCCTGAAACGTTTTGCCCCGTTCCTTCTGCCGTATCTGGCCCATGTGAAAAATACCGGCCGGCGGCAAGCGCGGCATGGCGCGTGCGACGAAACGATTCCTTTAATCAGGGGCCTTTCAGGGATGAGTCAATCATCAGAAAGGGACGCCGGGAACCCCATGCCCGGAACACGGGAGAGCTTTTAAAGAACCACGGGCAAACGGGTTCCAGGAAGCCGTAGATTGCCAGGTGAAAGGACTCCCGGTACATCCGTTGCTCTTCTTCCGGTTCAGGAAGGTAAATGAAAGAATTTGGCTGGATGGAATCCAGCACAGGCATCCCCCACAGTTGAAGGGAGAATCTTTTGATTTCAAACCGGAGGCGCATGTTCCCCCGGAAAACAACTGCCGCCTCCACTTGGCCCGCAGGGTTTGCCTTCATGAAAGCCAACGCTTTTTCCCATGCCCCGGGCAGCAGTTGGCAGGAGATTGTTCCATCCTGGTCGCGTTCCACCTCCTGAATGTCCTCCGGCCCAATGAGGGATTCCGGGCGGATGAAGACATAGGTCCGGACGGGGTTCGGGAGATCGGGGCAGGTATAGGGGATGGAATGGAATCCGCTTTTCAGGCGGATGGATTTTCCCTGCAGAAGTTCCGGAAGAAAATGCTGTTCCAATTCCCGGCTGCGCGGATGGATGGGATAAAGAGCCACGTTTTCCCTCACATGCCGTTTTTGCTGTTCCGTCAGCGGCAGACGGGTGTTGTTGATGGCCCGGCACAGGGCATCCAGCCGGCTGTCATCCCCCAGACCGGGAATAAGAGTGGTGCGGGAAGGCATTCCCTGGAATAAGGGGGTGGACAGGATGGTTCCGCGCAGAACGACAGCAATCCTGTCCTTGCCGGGGCGTAGTCCGGCCGATGCCCGCTCCAGTTTACGGAATGCTTCTTCGTTCCAGGTGATGTCCAGGCTTCCCGGATGTTCCATATCTGGCTCCGCATGCCTGGCGCAGTCTCCGGAAATGATGGGAGAATTCCCTAGGAACAGATATTCTTCCTCTCCCGTTTTTTCCTGCCGGTGCGCCGGGAGCTCCCAGAGCCTGAAGCCCGGTACGCGTAGGGCTCCTTCTTCCACCAGACGGCGGCTTTCCGGATGGACGGCGTACAGGGCCAGATCCTGTGGAATGAAGGGTGTGTTTTTTTCTGTGGATGCCCGCCGGTTGAGCAGTTCCGCCAGTCCGGAGGCTTCATTTTTTCCGTCCAGTCCGGAGATTTCAAAAGTACGGGATATGACGGCCTGCACCACGGGGGCCGACTTGATTTTTCCTTGCACGACGAGAGCCAGCCTGTCGCGGCCCAGATTCATGGCGGAGGTTGCCGCTTTCATGGTTTTTCCTCCCTGTGTATTCAGGGTGATGTGGAGGCATTCTCTTCTCTCCGGCTCAATTCTTGCCTGTTCCACTTCCGATTCCGTGATGATGGGGGTATTTTTCAGGAACAGCCGTTCCCGCTGCATTTTTCCATGGCGGTCGCGGAATTCGTATGTATAAGGCGTGTATCCTTCCGGAACAGGGCTCCTTTCCCGGTCCAGCTTCTGGCTGTCCGGATGCACCATCCTGACGGAGACGGCGGGAACAGACGGCGGAACCGCTTTCGCGCGGGCCGAAAGCGGGAAACAAAAGGCGGGAAAAAGCAGCAGATAAAATAATTGACTCACAGTCAACGGAAATAGAACTTTTGGAGAACGGCAAGCAAGAGAAAAGTTGATTCGGCGCACAACAAAGGAGACCGGTGTTCCCGGCGCCTGGGGAAGCCTTCCGTGGAACAGCACGCTGGCGGAAGCCAACAGGCAGGGGGGACATCAGTGGGATGCCATGCCCTCCAGGATTTATTGCCGCGGCTTGCGGCGGGCAGAAGAGGGCGGGGATGATGAAGGGCCGGAACGTCTGGGCGCTCCGTATTCCTCCGGTACTTCCGCCGCCAGGGATACATCTTCCGGAAGGCTGCCTTCGTCGTCGTAATAATTCTTCATCCTCTTCTGGGCGTCCTTGATCAGGGTGGCTTCCGCCCATTCCTCCACCGTCATGTTGTCCCTTCTGGCGGCTTCTTCGATGAGTTTGTAATCCTCGGAACTCAGCATGACGACAAAGGGCTTCCAATTGGCTCTTGCCGCCTCTTTCAGTTTTTTCTCCCTTTCCGTTTTTTCCATCATGAGCCGGATGAGAGCTTCCTTGTCTTTGGGGATGGCCACCTTGGCAAGCCAGTTGCGGACCGTGTTGGGAGACACGTAGCATTCCGCCGCAAAATCATTGCGGGAAATGTTCTGCTGTTTCAGCCAAGCCTTGATCTGCACTTTGAGTTCGTCCTGATTCTCACTCATGCACCCTTTGTAACGAAAATGGTGCTATTTTTCAACCTTTTTTGCATAAAGTCATTTTAATGGTATATTTTTGTTGACTGAAATACCGTTTCAGGTGCATTGTAGGGGCGCAAAAGGGCTGTTAAGGCCGTTATTGCACCAAAAAAAGGATTTTTATGAAGACGGAAAATAAAAAAAAGAGTCAGAAAAAAATTCAAATCAAGGGGAAAATGCCGTTATCGGTCCATTTTTTCCGGGATGCGGAAGCGGACGCGCTGAACATGGAACGCTGCCAGCTGGATAAAGCCACCCTGATTGCCTGTGCCGTCAAACGCCTCCGGGAAGATTTGGGGAACGTTCCCGATTCCGGTAAAAAACCTTCCGCATGACTCAGGAGATTTACTGGGAACTTCTGGCCTGGCTGTTCCGTTCCTTTCTGGCGGTGACTGCGTTCGCCTTTGTCGTGGCCGGGTACCAGACCCTGCGCAGCCGCCCGCGCAGGGGCCGCAGCCGTAAAAAATAGGGGGGCAGGGGGCCGGTTTACCGTCCGTCACGGAATGCCGTCCCGCTTTTTAAGGGAAATGTTTTTGACCTTATGGGGCATTGAAGAATTCCGGGGCTGTGCTCCTTCATATTTGGGCGGTCCGTCATGAAAAGCAGGCGGAAATCTGCCGGAGAAAGTGGACGGCTGCCTTGCTCCGGTAGAAGGGCGTTGCAGGAAGAATGGAAAAATTCCGGAAAAGGTTTCCACTTTTCCGCCAGCGCAGATTCTCTAAACGGCTGTCATCTTCCCAGGGGCCGGCCGGATGGAAATCCGTATTGCCAGAAACGGGGAATGGCGGTAACATTCCGCCGCTATGAGTATTGAGAGTTTCGCAAATCAGCATGTGCTGGAGTTGGTGGCTTATCAGCCGGGCAAGCCGATTGAGGAGACGGCCCGGGAACTGGGCCTGAATCCCCATGATATTGTGAAACTGGCGTCTAATGAAAATCCTCTGGGGCCGTCCCCGAAGGCGGTGGAGGCGATTGCCCGTGCGGCTGCCGGCGTGAACATTTATCCGGACGGAGCGGCTTTCCGCCTGCGTTCCGCTATTGCGGAGTTCTGCGGCGTGGAGTTCGGCCAGACGGTAGTGGGCACGGGCAGCAGCGAAGTGATTGAACTGATCTGCCATGCCCTGCTGAATCCCCGTGCGGAGGTGGTGGCCGCCAAACACGCCTTTTCCATGTACCCTATCATGTCCAAGCTGTTTGGCGCCGCGTACGTGGAAGTGCCCAACAAGGAGGACTGGACGCATGACCTGGACGGCTTCCTGGCCGCTATTACGGAGAATACGCGCGTCGTGTTCATTACGAATCCCACCAATCCCGTAGGCACCGTAGTGGGACAGCAGGAAATAGACGATTTCATGGCGAAGGTCCCGGAACATGTGCTGGTGGTCTTTGACGAGGCGTACCGGGAGTTTTCCGACAATCCTCCGGATACCCTCAAATTTGTGCGGGAAGGCCGCAACGTGGTTGTTCTGCGCACCTTCTCCAAGGCTTACGGCCTGGCGGGGCTGCGCGTGGGCTACGGCATTGCGCCGGAACCGGTTTGCAGCATGCTGCACAAGGCGCGTGCTCCGTTCAACCTGCATGTTCTGGCCCAGGAGGCCGCCCTGGCCGCCCTGGAGGACCGGGAGCATGTGCGCCGCACTGTGGAGAATAATAAGGAAGGCATGCGTTTTTATGAGCAGGCTTTCCGGGAAATGGGCCTGGAATGGATTCCCAGCCAGGGCAACTTTATCCTGGTGAAAGTGGGCCGGGGCAAGCAGGTGTTCCAGGATATGCTTGCCAGGGGAGTCATCGTCCGCGCGCAGGACGGTTACGGCCTGCCGGAATGGATACGCATCAGCGTGGGCACTCCTGCGGAGAACGCCCGCTGCATTGAGGTATTGAAAGAGGTTCTTTAAACAGTTTTTCCGTTTTTCGTGTCTCACCCTGCATGATGATCTCCCCGGAACAGTATATTGACGGTCTGGAATGGCGTTACGCCTGCAAAAAATTTGATCCTGAAGCCCGTCTTGAACAGCCCACCTGGCATGCGCTGGCGGAAAGCCTGCGTCTCAGTCCCTCCTCCCTGGGGCTTCAGCTCTGGAAGTTTGTCGTCGTGACCAACAGGGAACTGAAGGCTCGCCTGCGGGAGGTTTCCTGGAACCAGTCCCAGGTGGAGGACTGTTCCCATTACGTGGTGCTGTGCTCCCGGCGCGACGCCACCAGGCGGGATGTGGACCGTTACCTGGCCCAGATTGAATTCACGCGCCGACCCTCCGCTGAAAAACTGGCTTCCTCCGCCGATTTTTATACCAGCTACGTGGAGGCTCTGGCTCCGGAAAAGATGCATGCCTGGCTGGATTGCCAGGTGTACATTGCCGTGGGGTTCCTGCTCAGCGCCGCCGCCGCCCTGCGGGTGGATTCCTGCACGATCGGCGGCATGGACCGCGCCAAGTATGATGAAATCCTGGGCCTGGACGGTACGCCGTACCGCTCTGTGGTGGGGGTGGCTCTGGGCTACCGCGCCAAGGATGACGCTTATGCCCGCGAGGCCAAGGTGCGCTTTCCCGCCGGAGAGGTGATTGATATCCGCGCCTGATTTTATTTTTTGTCCGGAACGGGCCGCCCTAATAGGGACGGCCGGTTCCCGTTTTTTGCCGTGGGGGGGCGTTTTGCCGTCGTGCGGCATCTTTTTTCCCTGCAGCCCGGGGCTCCACGTTTTTTATCTCGCCAACAACGGGTTCTTTGGGATAATAATTTATTGGAACAGGAGGGAAAGCCTCTCTTGGCCGGCGGTTTTCCTTCATGAAGCCCGGCGCGCGGCAATCCGTTTGGGCGGAATGTCCGTCCCGCCCGGTTGAGAGAGGGAGAATTCTTCCGCTTTTCTCCCTTTCTCTGCAAGAAAGGGGCGGCGGGCGCGTAGTTTTTGGAGCAAATCAGATATTTCCTTTTCCTAAACAAGACTAAAACATGAAGAAAAACCTATTCCTGATGATCGCCGTTCTTGCCGCGTCTCCCGTGATGGGGCAGGACGCCAAGCAGATTGCGGATTCCCTTTCCATCCCTCCGGTGAAAGCCGGAGCGAAGCAACTGCCCATGCCGAGCGTTTCCGGAGCCCAGATTAAATTGCTGGGGGCCGACTATGAGCAGCTCGTCAACAGCAAAGGCAAGATAGCCCCTGTTATTTCAGATACCCCCGTCAACGTCAGCTTCAAGGTGACCAAGGACGGCAAGGAAGCCGTCAGCAAGGATTATGAAATCATGCTGCAGGCTCCTCAGGCCGCCCAGGGCAACCCCAAGCCGCGGATTATCCCGGAAATCCTGCAATGGAAGGGGGGACAGGGAGAATATAAGCTGGGGAATACGGTCACCATAGCATGCCCGGACAAGGAGCTGGGCAAATTGTTTGCGGCGGATATGGAAGACGTGCTGGGGAAGAAGGTCAAGCTTGTCGCCCCCGGGGCGAAGGCGGATATTTCCCTTTCCCTGTTGAAGGGCGGCAATCTGGGCAGGGAAGGATACCGGCTCCAGATTGCCAGGGACAGCGTCCGCCTTGGTGCGGCGGCTCCCACCGGCCTGTTCTGGGGCACGCGCACCCTGCTGCAGATGCTCCGCCAGACGCCCGGCAGCGTGCCCTGCGGCACGGCCGTGGATTTTCCGCGCTACCAGCTCCGCGGGTTCATGCTTGATGTCGCGCGCACGCCTTACCCCCTCAGTTACCTGAAGGACGTGATCCGCACCATGGCCTGGTACAAGATGAATGACCTGCACCTGGTCATCAACAACAACTATATTTTCCACGAACACTATGTGGACAACGGCCATGATCCGTTCAAGGAAAGCTATGCGGCTTTCCGCCTGGAATCCAAAATGAAGGGAAAGGACGGAACGCCCCTGACAGCCAAGGATCTTTTTTATACCAAGAAGGAATTTGCCGACCTGGTCAGCTATGCCAGAAAGTACGGCGTCAATATTGTTCCGGAGTTCGACACGCCAGGGCATGCCCTTTCCTTTACGCGCCTGCGGCCCGATCTCATTTATAAAGGGCCCATGAATCATGAGAAGCGCCGCTGCGAGATGCTGGACGCCGCCAACCCGGAAACGATCGACCTGGTGAGCAAGGTTTTTGACGAATACATGCTGAAGGATCCCAAACTGGGCCGTCCCGTGTTCGCGGACTGCGGCGTGGTGCATGTGGGGGCGGATGAATTTTATGGGGACAAGGAAGATTACCGCCATTTTGCAAACGCCGTGCTCAGCCATGCCCTCAAGCGCGGTTATACGCCCCGCATCTGGGGAAGCCTCAGCGCCAAGCCGGGCAAGACCCCGGTAGTCAGCAAAGGGGTCCAGATGAACCTTTGGAGCACCGGCTGGATGAAAGCATGGGAAGCCGTCAACCAGGGCTATGATGTGATCAATACGAACGATGGAGCCCTTTATATCGTTCCCTTTGCCGGCTACTACCGGATGGACAGAAACCATAAGGGGCTGTACAATAACTGGATTCCCAACCGCATCGGCAATGAAACGCTGCCTTCCGGGCATCCCCAGCTCCTCGGAGGCACCTTCGCCGTCTGGAATGATGAAACGGACATTATGCATACGGGGTACGCGCCTTATGACATTTGGGGGATCATTTCCGGTTCCATGGACGTGCTCAGCCAGAAACTGTGGGGAACCGCCAAGGCTCCGGATACGTTTGAACAGCATCGCGAGCTGGTTTCCTCCATCGGCAACGCTCCGCGCACCAATCCCCTGCATAAATGGAAAGACAGCCAGCCCTTTACGGTGAAGCCTTCCTCCCTCCCCCAGAAGCTGGACAAACCTGCCCTGGGGCCGAATTACCGTCTGACCATGGAACTGGAATTGACTGCCGCTCCGGAAGGGAAGGAGCAGGTGCTGCTTGCTGCGCCTGAGGGCGAATTGCTTGCGGTCATGAAGGACGGCACCGTCGGATTCCGCCGTGACGATTCTCTGGAATTTTCCTTCGGCGCCAAGCTGCCCGTAGGCAAGAAGGTCAAGGTGGAAATTGTGGGAGAACCGGAGAAAACCAGCCTGTTGCTTGACGGGGAACCTGCCGGAACTGCCGTGCTGAAGAATTTTTCCGACAAGTCCAAGGATTTTTCGGACAAATTCAAGCATCGTCCCAAAGTTCACCGTTCCACATTCATTCTGCCTCTGAAGGAACTTGGCTCCTCCTTCCAGGGGAAGGTGTTCCATATGAACGTACAGCCGTTGTGATTCCCGGCATTTGGCCAGGCCGCCGCCTTTGACGGAGCGGCCTGCAGCCCGGCATCCCTGCCGCATGGGATGCCGGGTTTCTTTTTATGGAAGGGGGGAGGAGAACTTCCGGAATGTTTCCCGATGTCTTCCCATTATTCCTGTTCCGGGAAAGAAAGAGGGTCACAGCTGTTCCGGAACCTGTTTTCAGTCCCGCATGCCCCTGTATCTCATGGGGCGGTAACCGCTGTTTTCCAGCATGGAGCGGCTGAACACATGCTCCGAACATTTCCAGGCCGGCAGGGGGCCGGCTTCACTGCCCAGGAACCTGTTCTTTTCCGTTCCCTCCCACTGAATGAACAGGAGCACATGGCGCCCCGGCACAATCAGGATGTCTCCCGTCCGGAGGTCTTCCCAGGAGGGAAGCCGCGTGCAGAGGACGGGGAGTTCCCGTGTGGAAAAGGGCCTGTCCAGCCGCCAGCAGCGGGAGACGAAGCCGGAGCAGTCCACTCCGGCGGCAAAGCGGCTGACGGCGGCGTCTCCCGCGGCCTGCTTTTCCGGGGTGCCCATGTCTCCGGCCGCGGCGGGAAGCCCTCCGTTGGCGGTATCCGCCTTCAGGCGTTCGGAAAACTGCCGCGGGGTGTCGAAGCCGCCCCATTTGTACGGCATGCCGATGGAACGCATGCCCGGCTTCCACCATGCTCCGGCATCATATCCGGCTGCGGAGGCGTCCGGCGTGTCTGTCCGGATGCCGTCCCCGTCCGTCCCGTGGCGGACATTCCGGAGAGAGCCCCGCCAAATCATGGAGGTATAGGCCCGGCTGGCTGCCAGGGCTTCACGGCGGGTGACGGAAGAAGCGGGAGGCGGGATTTCCGGTATTCCCGGGGCGCAGGCTCCCAGACAGGCGGAGAAGACGAGCAGCGTCAGGGCATTGGTCATGCCCGGCAGTATGGCTTCCGGCCTGCGTGGAGGCAAGGATGATTGCTGGAGAACGTTTTTTATTCAGGGGACGGACGGTCTGGAAGCTTGACTACGGGGAGGAATATGTAAAAAAGGTCTCATCAAGGCGGAATGAAACGGAAAAGGTTTCCGTTCTCCTTCATCCGCTTTCCATCTCTTTATTTTTATGGACGAAGAACAACAAATCATCCAGGAACCGGTTCAGGAGCCCGCACCTGAGAAACAATCGGATAAAACGCAGGCTATCCTGACGGCGGTTTCTCCGCTGGTGTCCGTCTTTTTCGGAGGCTCCGCCGGCGTGAACATTATTCCGCCCCTGATCTGCTGGCTGGTCTGGAAGGATGCCAACCCTCTGGTGGACAAAGTAGGAAAGAATATTCTGAATGCCCAGATTTCCTGGGCGATTTATACGGTTGCGGCCTGTCTTTCATGTTTGATCCTGATCGGGTTCGTGCTCGCCCCCGTGGTGGTTATCGCCTGGATCGTTTTCTCCATTATCGCTGCCGTCAAGGCGGCGAACGGGAATTACGATTATGTGGCTCCCTTCACGATTAAATTCCTGAAATAACGTTTTTCCGTTTTTCAGCAGATCAACAGATGAAAAAACCGCCGGCGCGTAATGCCGGCGGTTTTTTGATGAGGGCTTTCCATTTGCCGGAGGGGTTCAGATGGGCATGTCCTTTTCACTGCCGCCGTACATGAACGTATGGAGTAGGCGGGTAACCTGATTCTGTTCCGCGTTCAGCTGGGCGGAGGGGCGCAGCGCGGCGTACGCCAGTCCGTCATGCCCCGTGAACTCCCTCATATGGAACCCCTGGAAGCTGGTCATGGGTTCACTGTCATGAAAGAGCTTGCCCCTCCGGAGCAGTTCGTCAAAGACATGTTCCGCTTCCCGCGTGCGCGTCAGAGCGTTTTCCGGATGGGGGATGCGGATTACCAGCGCTCCGCCGTCCCCGCGGAAGTTGATGCCCGCTCCGGCCATGACGTCCGCGGAAGGCTGGCTGGTGACGCTGCCCAGCAGCAGCACGCCGTCGTCTATCAGATGGATGCGGCTGGCGCGGGCTTCCTCCTTTACGTGCAGAACGCCTCCGTAAATGCGGGTGGATGCATTGCCGGAGAGTTTTCTGATACGCATCAGGCCGTGCCTGATCACGAGTTCCGAGCCCTCCGCCGGCAGATCCACTTCCGAGGCGAAGAGCCAGCCGTCCGTCATGGCGATTCTGCCTTCATGCTCCCTGGCGCCCTGAATGCGCCCCTGGCCCATCAGAAGGCGGCCGCCGTTGATTTCCAGGCTGCCGTTGGCTTTGTCCCCCAGGAAAACGGTCATATGGTCCGGCAGATTGCCCAGGAGCGTCATGGCGCCTCCGTTCCTGATGACGAGGTGGGCGGTGCGGTGCCCGTGGTCCGGCTGGTTGGGGCCGCCCACGTAAACAGGAGCGTTGATGATGTAAAGATTTCCGCCGGAATCAACGGTAAGGGAATCCTGAATGTCCGTCTGGCCCTGCACTACATCATTGCTGATGGTGACCGGGCACATGTAGGAGACACGGTTCATGGATGAGGCTGAAAGCGGCATCATCCCTGTTAGAATGAATGGGTTGATATTGCTCATGGCTCTGGTTACATAGTTGGTTTGACGTTTGAGGCGCGATGGATGCGCTCCAATGGTATTAGACCATCCGCCCGGGGAAAGTGTTCGCGTAAATTTCCCTTATTTTTCCCGGAAGGGGCACTGTTCATTCCCACTCCACACGGGTCAGCTCCAGTTCCCGCCCGCGCAGGATGGCCAGGGCCGGTTCTCCGCAGCCGGGGCAGATGTAGCCGTGTTCCGTAAAGGAAAAATCCGCCCGGCATGCGTCACAGCGGCACACGGCCTCCACCCAGGCGACGTCCAGGGCTGCATCCTGCGCCGCATACGAGTCTTTCAGGGCCAGGAAGGCGGATTGAAGGGCTTCCGGTACCACGCCGCTCAGGCTGCCGATAGTCATGTGCACGCGCCTCAGCCTGTTTCCTCCGCGTTTTTCCATAAGCCGCCGGGCCATGTCCAGCGCGCCTTCCATGATGCCTACTTCATGCATGGGCGTTTTTCCGGGCCTGATGTTCCGCCAGGGCGCGGGCGATGAGGGCCTCCGCCGTGTCCAGCGCCTTCGGCAAGGCTTCCTGCACCTCCGCGGACATGGGGCGGCAGAAATCCGTATGCAGGGCCTCCACTCCCACCAGCGTGATGGCGCGCGGCAGGGTGCCGCACAGCTGGGCCGCCCCCAGCACTTCCTTCATGCCTATCTGGTGGGGAGACATAACGCGGGAAAAGTGGCGCGGCAGTTCTTCCCGGCTGCGCGTGACGACGGTTCCCGGCAGGGCCCCCGTCCTGACGGCGTCCAGCAGGATGAGCGTGTCCGCATCTTCCAGCAGGGGAAGCAGGGTCATGCCCTGCGTTCCCCCTTCCTCCACGTGGACCAGCGGGCCGTAGTCCCGTTCCTGGAGGCGGTGGGCCAGCTCCACGCCTGCGCCGTCGTCCCCCATGAGCGGGTTTCCGATGCCCAGCACGAGCACGGGATAGGCATTTCCCTTCACGGGGCAGCCCCGCAGTTCTTCCGTGTATGGCTCCAATTTCATGTCAAGGGGAGGGCGGAGAGGTTATTCATCCCGGAATTTGACGCCCTTGCGCAGCCATCGTCCGCCGCTGAACATGGAGGAGATGGTGCCGTCCCGGTCCACGTTCCCGGAAAGGATGGAAAGGTACACGTGGATCATGGCGAAGATGATGAAGCACCACATGCCGATCAAATGCACCAGGCGCACGTACGGAATGCCTATCAGGTCGTTCAGCGGCATGAACCAACGGTAGAACCAGTGGCGCGGCTCATACAGGGCATACAGGGCCAGCCCGGTCACCACCATGGTGGTGAACAAGACGTACACGCCCGTGTATGTCCACTGCTGCAGGGGATTGTGGCCGATGTAGCGGGGGCCGTCATAACTGCGGGCGAACAGGTAGTCCACCGCTGTGGCGTACAAATCCTTCCACTCCTGTCTGGAAACGGGGAACAGGGCCCGGAAACTCTGGTATTTGTTGGAGGCCATGAAGAAGCAGGAAAAACGCAGCATCATCACCACCACCAGAATCCACCCCAGCGCGTAATGCACGAAGCGGAGCGTTCCGAATTGGAAAGCCCCGTGCAGATCCCCCATTTTCAGGAACCACCCTTCCGCGATGCAGATGCCTGTGGCGGACAGGCCGATGATGCAGAGCACCCACGTCCAGTGCAGCACGCGCAGAGGCCAGTCCCAGACGTGGAAATAGCGGAAATTGGCCTTGGCCATGGAGAGGCGGCGCACGTCCCTCATGGCGTGCATGGGCACGACGCCCAACAGGCGCCACGGCGCGCCGGACCGGTGGACGGCCACGGCCACGGGTTCAAAGCCGGAGGGGGAATGCTCTTCAAAGGCCTTGTTCATGCGCTCCTTTTCCAGGGAGCTGACTTCGCACAGTTTCTCCAGCGCCTTCAGGTTGCCGCGGGCTACCATGAAAGGGGAGGCGTCCGCCTTGTCTGCGGCTTTCAGAACAGCCGTGCTGTACGGCCTTTCCCGGGAGGGAGCCTCCCAGGAGTTTTCCCGCTGGGCGTAAGGGAGGGTTATGCCGCGTTCCCGCGCGGCATGGAGCAGGGCCAGGTCTCCCGCGTCCCTGCTGCCGTTGGGGGAGGCGCACACGGCCAGAGCCAGGATTTCTTCCGGAGCGTACACCGGACTGGCCGGAATGGCATCCTCCACCGCCAGGGTGAGGTCGTTATCGATAAGAGTCGTTTTCACGGGTCCTGTCTGGTCAGAATGGCCTCCCCTTCTTCGTCAAACAAATGGACGGCGCAGGATTGGCACGGGTCATAGCTGTGAATGGTGCGCAGGGGCTCCACCGGGCGGGAGGGGTCCACCAGCGGGTGTTTCCCGGTATGGGCCAGGGAATATTCATATGGCCCCATCTGCCCCGCCGCGTCCCGTCCGGAACTGTTCCATGTGCTGGGGACTACGGCTTGGTAATTCGCCGTCTGGCCGTTTTCAATCCGCACCCAGTGGCTCAGGCTGCCGCGGGGCGCTTCCACCCAGCCCACGCCCTTGCAGGAGGAGGGCCAGGTTTCCGGTTCCCATTTTTCCGGGTTGAAGGTGGAGGTTTCCCCGTTCCTGATGCGGTCCGTCATTTCCTGGAGCTGGTCCACCATCATGTCCACGTTGATCAGGGCGTCCAGCGCACGGCCGTATACGCGGCCCAGCGTGGAGTTCATGAAAGCGTTGTCGCGCGGCAGGCCCAGCTTGTCGCAGGCGGCATCCACCCGTTCCACGATGGCAGGAACCCCCTGGGCGTAGCCAATCATCATGCGGGCGTTCGGGCCCACGGCCATCGCGTGGCCGTCATAGCGCGGGGCTTTCACCCAGGTGTACTGCGGGTGGTCGGAAAGCCACTTGTAGGGCGGCCTGGGGCCGTTGTAGTCCGCATTCGTCTCCCCGTCATACGGAGCCAGGCCCGCGTCCCTGCCTTCCGTATACCTGTACCAGGAGCTGGTGACGAATTCCCTGATCTTGTCCTGGTCAAAGGGAAGCACGTTCCTGTAATCCCCGTTCAGAAGCACGCCGGGCTTGATCATGCCTTTGCCGGCGGGGGCGCCCGTGTTGATTTCAGACGGAGCCCCGGTGCAGAAAAAATTGGGGTTGGACGCGCCAATGTGGGCGTAGTCCTTATAAAATCCGGCGATGGCTACAATGTCCGGATAATATACTTTGTGAATGAAATCGTGGCAGGTTTGCACCAGCTGCTTCAGGTAGCTCAGGGAAAACTGGTTGATGGCCTGGTCATTGTTCATGTTGATGGCGCAGGCCATGCCGCCGACCAGGAAGTTCGGGTGCGGGTTCTTGCCGCCCAGGATGGTGTGGATTTTGATCATGTCCCGCTGCCAGACCAGGGCCTGGAGATAATGCGCCACGCCCAGCAGATTCACCTCCGGCGGCAGCTTGTAGGCCGGATGGCCCCAGTAGCCGTTCGTAAAGATGGAATACTGCCCGTAGGCGATGGAGTCCTTCAGCTTCTTCTGCACTCCGGCGAAATACGCGGCGGAGGACAGGGGCCAGTCAGAAAGGGACTTGGCGATGGCGGCGGTTTCCGCGGGATCCGCCTTCAGGGCGGACATCACGTCCACCCAGTCCATGGCCTGGAGCTGGTAAAAATGGATGACGTGGTCTTGGATGCCCAGGGCTCCGCTGACCAGGTCGCGCATGAGGCGGGCCTGGACGGGCACCGGGTACTGGAGCGCGTCTTCCACCGCAGCCAGGGCCGCGATGGCGTGCGTGCCCGTGCAGACGCCGCAGATGCGTTCCACAAAAGCCCAAACGTCCCGGGGGTCCCGCTTGCAGGCGATCACCTCAATGCCGCGGTACTGCGTGGTGGACGTCCAGGCATTTTTGATGACGCCGTCCCCGGCCTCCATTTCCACCCGCAGGTGGCCTTCGATGCGCGTTACCGGGTCAATGACCACCCGGCTGGATTCCGGAACGTCCGCTGATGTGTAATTGCTCATGGTAATCTGGTGGTGAGGGCTTCTGGCTATTCTTCAATTTCCTTGTCGGGCGAGCCGGGAGCGTCCCCGAAGGCGGGCAGGGAGACGTTTGCTTCCTCCTTCATGTGCTGCTTCCTGTAATGAATGGCGGAGCCCACGGCATGGGCGGCGATTGCCGCTCCGGCGCCGGCTACGCCCACAGCCCCGATGATGTTGGCGGAGGCTTCCACGCCGAAGCCGTTCACGTTCGGCAGCGTCTTGTAAAACGGAGTCATGCGGTCAAAGAAGTACAGCTCCGTACAGCCGATGCACGGGTGGCCGGACTGGATGGGGAAGCTGACGCCGCCGTTCCATTTGACGATGGGGCAGGGAGAGAACGTATCCGGGCCCTTGCAGCCCACCTTGTACAGGCAGAAGCATTCCCGCGCGTTCTCGTCGTCAAACACGTTGACGAACTGTCCGGCGTCGAAATGGGCGCGGCGCGGGCAATTATTGTGGATGCGGGTGCCGTATGCCATCAGCGGGCGCGACTCCAGGTCGCATTCCGGGGCGCGGTCAAATGTAAGGATGTACATGATGACGGCCGTAATCACGTCCCCGATGGGCGGGCAGCCGGGCACGTTGATGACCGTGCGGTCCGTCAGGATGTCCCGGATGCCCACGGCCCCGGTGGGGTTGGGACGGGCGGCCTGGATGGAGCCGAAGTACGCGCACGAACCCACGGCCAGGATATGGGAGGCGTTTTCCGCGCAATGGCGCAGCATGTTCTCCACGGTATCTCCGGCCACGGTGCAGTACACCCCGCCGTCATTGACCGGAACGGAACCGTTGATGACGAGGATGTGGGGCTCCCTGATCGCGTCTTCCAGAGCCTGGTTGGCGGCCTCTCCTGAAGGGGCCATCAGCAGTTCCACGTAAGGCATGGAGACGGCGGAAAGCACCATGTCCCCGATTTCCTCGTTATAGCTGCGGATAGTGCTTTCCAGGCATCCGGTGCATTCCTGAAGCTGGAGCCAGATGACTACGGGACGTTTCAATGCGGCCATCTTGTCCGCAATCTCCTGGGCGTTGGAAATGCCGCCCGTTACAGTGGCAACGCCCATCAGGGAGATCATTTTCAGGCACCACTTGTTGAATTCGCGCCGGCTGACGCCGCGGCGCTCCATGTGTTCCCCCAGAGTTTCCCCGGGACGCCATGTATTTAAAATCTCATGATTCAGGGAGGCCTGCTCCGCCTCCTGCATGGAAGGTTGCTGAATGCGCTTCATGTGCGTGGTCCAAATAAGAACATTTCCATTTAGACAGGATTTCCGGGAAATGCGATCAATATTTTCCAGTTTTCCGGGAGGGCTTTTACCAGGACCAGACGTTCTGGATCTGGAAAACCACCGCCGTTTGCCCTCTGCGGCCGTTGACGGGATTCTTGACAAGCTGAATATCAGGCTGGAGAGTCATGGTGGGCGTCACCTGGGCCACATACGTCAATTCAATGCCGTATTCATTCCTGTTCACGTACGGGCCGTTCTTTTTAGCCCCCTGCTGCCAGAGGAAACCGAGGCCCAGGTATCCGTCATTGGATGCGCCCTTTCCCCGGAAGGGGGAAAGAAGCACCAGCCCTGTGGTGGCCGCGCAGCGTACGCCGGTCAGCGTGGCTGCGTCATCGCTTGCCCAGCCGCCGCGGAAGAACCACCCCAAGTGGCTGCTGCGGCCCAGCTGCTGCTGGAAGTTTACGGCCACGCCGCCCCCGTTTTCACCGTTGCTGGTGGTGAAAAAGGGCTGGAGGCGGTACACTCCGGGGCCCATGCTGCAAAAATCTTCCGCCACGTAGCCGAATTCAAGCACGTTCGTCCAATTGTCGGAATTCAGGTTCCGGAAAGGATTGTGGTTTTGAGCCATGTTATTGGCGGCAGTGGCTCCCATCACGTAAAAGGAGGTGGTTGGCTGCCACGCGAAATGGAATCCCAGGGAATTATCAGTCAGGGGGAGTACGGGATTATTGCCGAAAACGCTGTTGGTGAGGTTATTGTTATGGGAATTGGCGTAAGCGTTGTGGTCCATGTAGTTGGTGGTGTCCAGCTGGCCCGCCATCAGCAGAAGCTTTCCTCCCGCTCCCACCCATGCCAGGCTCAGGTTGCTCAGGTGGGGGTCCGGGCCCTGGAAGGAGCTGGTGGGGTTCTGGAGGGAGCCCAGCGTGGTTTTGGGGCCTTTACTGCCTTCATTGAAGTCAAAGCCGTTGCCGAAGTCGAACTCGGAGGCCAGGTACAGGCCGCTGCCCGTGGAATGATTGCGGAAGATGGTGATATTGGTCAGCAGGGAACCATTGTAGGAGGGGAAATCCGTTTTTCCGTTCAGGCCGCCGCCCGTCAGCCCCGTGTAGTTGAATCCGAACTGGGCGGAATAAGTAATGCCGTATCTGGAGAGAGCGGTCTTGAGCTTTTGCGCTCCGGTGGAAATCATGTCTTCGCGTATCCAGGCGTTCGGTTCCGCACAGGTATTGCCGAAAACGTAGGAACTGTCCAGGTACGGCATCATTTTAAGGGGCCTAGCCGCAAACCATTCCAGGCCGGGAGCGGAAGTTCCGCCTTCATGCTGAAGCAGTACGCTGGGCCTGGTGGGAACGCCGGGCGTCCTTTTGGTGATTTGTTCTTCCGGGCGCATTCCTTTCATCAGGCTGGGGCTTATTTCCCTGCCTTCCAGAGTTTTCACGCGCAGACCGCGTTCCGTGTTCAGGTAAGCAGGGGAAGCCGCCGCAGCGGGAGCCGCCTGTTGGGCAAGGGTGGGACTGCAGGAGGCTGCGACGGCAACAGCGCACATGGAGGGAAGAATGGCATGTCTCATACAGACAGTCAGACAAGGCTTTTCCCGGAAGTATCATAACTCCGTTTAAATGCTGACACGAATATCCGTTTTTCACCGTCTTTCCGGAAAAAGGAAAGGCGGGCTGTCCTTCAGGGGCCTTTTCCTAAGACAGGCATGATAGGGCAAGCGGAGGGGCAGCTCCCACCGCCGTATTCCTTCCGCAAAAGAAGTGGAACCAGTTGGAACATGGTAGCTTAGGGAGATATTGTTTGCAAGGGGGCTGTCTGAATGTACGTCGGGTGAGGGAGCCAAAAGGAGTGTAAAACGGGAAAAAGCATCAGAGTTTCTCTGTAAGTTTTCTCGCGAATTTAGAATCCGCTGCGCACTTAAATATTTTTCCCTTCTCATAACGCATTTACCTGTATTCGGATAAGATGAAATAGAAAAAGACCAGAGATTGTATATGGTATTAAAAAACAAATGATTAAGATGGATTATGCGTTGAGTTTCAATATTTGTTATTGTTCCCGGATTCTAAAACCCCTATATGTGCCGCACAGGGAGAGCGCGTCGCTCTTTTCTTTTCAACCTAGAACAGCCAAATGAAGAAAACATTATTTTTGATTTCTTGTGTAGTAGCTTCTTCTCTCATGGTTCAGGGTGCAACCGTCCTTACTTTGGATTCCAGTGCATTGCAGGCAGCGGGCGGATCATATACCCTGACGGAAGGTATAAACTCCGGTTACGGCAATTTCTCCGTGACCATGGCCCTGGACGCTCAGGCTTTCCAAGACGCCATCCTGGCAGGTAACGTCAAGGCGAATATTTTTTCCGCCAATAATAATATGATCGGCCTGGGCCTCAACTACGTTTCTTCAGGAACTCCCACGGCGGGCATTTATGGTTCCTGGCAAGGAGAGAACTACAACCGCACGATTACTTCCGTCAACGGTTCTTCACTCAATTTGAATACGGGATTGAAGGCACTGTTCACCGAACACAGCTATGAATCCGCCGCCATCACTTATCAGATTACCAGCACCGGAACCTGGACTTACCTGACCCTGGTTGATTCCGAAGGAACCGCCACCACTTATGGAGGGCAGGATTCAGGGTTGAAAGCGAGCGGGTTCGGAGCCCTGACTTCATTTACCTATGGCACGGATTACGTCAAATACCTTGTCGTGGATAATACCACGTTGCAGGCTAATGCTTCCCAGGAAGCCAATCTTAATGCCATTGCGGCGGGTGCCTGCCGTTCCCGAACCGGCCACGGCATCCCTCAGCCTGATTGGTCTGGCTGCCCTCATGATGCGCCGCAGACGTGCCTGAGCCGGGGAGTCCAATTGCTGTTTTACAGGAGGCGGGAAAGATCCCGCCTCCTCTTTTATTATCATCAGGAGGGAAGTATCCGTATCCGTCAAATCATTCCGGGAACTCCCAGGCATGGGCTTTCCAACGGTAGCTTCACCAGTTCCGCCGGGCTGTTTTGGATGATATTTATTTGCTTTTTCCTGACCTGGAAGCGGCAAAATTGCCGTTTTCATGTGTTTTAGAGGAGGCATTTCCGCGCTTCATGCAAAGATGCAGGGTGGAAAATAAGTTTTTCCCATGCCGCTGCCGTGGAGAAACGGTGGCGGAGAAAGCGTTGAAACGTGTGTTCGGCCTTTATTAGCTGACAATAAAAAAGCAGTTCCGCCATGCATGCAGAACTGCTTTGAAGGAAATAATAACGAGAACTGCCGAGGTTTATTGCACGGCAATCGTCTGTTCGCGGTCGGGGCCTACGCCCACGGTTGTGACGGGGCAGCCGATGAGCTCGCTCATGCGTTTGACGAATTTCTTGGCCTGTTCCGGAATCTCTTCCCAGGAACGGCAGGAGGAAATGTCCTGCATCCAGCCGGGCACCGTTTCATACACGGGCTTGCAGCGTTCCCATTCATCCACTGTGGCGGGCGGATAAGCCAGGATTTCCCCGTCCAGATCGTAACCCGTGCAGATTTTAATTTCCGGGCACTTGTCGTAGCCGTCCAGGTTGGTCATGGCCATTTCATCAAAACCGTTGAACATGGCGGAGAAGCGCAGCAGCACGCCGTCAGCCCAGCCGCAACGGCGGGGGCGGCCCGTGGTGGCGCCGAATTCGCGGCCCATGCTGTGCAGATGGTTGGAGATGTCTTCATCCTCCGTGACGAAGGGGCCTGCGCCCACGCGGGTGGTGTAGGCCTTGCAGACGCCGATGATGCGGTCAATTTTGTGCGGAGGAACACCCGTGCCGGTGCAGGCGCCAGCGGAAGAGGTGTTGGAGGAGGTGACGAACGGATAGGTGCCGAAGTCCACATCCAGGTAAGCTCCCTGGGCCCCTTCAAAGAGGATGCTTTTTCCGGAGGCCACGGCTTCGTGCATAACCGGAATGGTGTTGGTGATGTGGGGGCGCAGCACATCCGCGGCGGCGCTTACTTCCGCCACCATTTTTTCTTCATCCATAGCGGGAAGGCCCATGCGTTCCATTTCCGCATTCGCCATCTTGATGCGGCGGCGCAGCACTTCGTCAAAAATCGCGGGATCCCTCATATCCGCCATGCGCACGCCGATGCGGCGTGCCTTGTCCGCGTAAGTGGGGCCGATGCCGCGCTTGGTGGTGCCGATGGCTTTTTTGCCGAGGGCGGATTCCTGGGCGGCGTCCATTTCCTTGTGGAAGGGAAGGACCACGTGGGCGCGGTCGGAGATGAGAAGGTTGTCTTTTGTAATGGTCACGCCCTGGCCGCGGAGTTCATTGATTTCCTCCACCAGGCCGATGGGGTCCAGCACCACACCATTACCGATGACGCAAAGCTTGTCCGGCCACAGGATGCCGGAGGGAACCAGGTGGAGAATATATTTCTTTCCATTGGCAATTACAGTATGGCCGGCGTTGTTGCCGCCCTGGCCGCGTGCCACCACGTCGGCGGATTCCGTCAGGAAATCGATCATTTTGCCCTTGCCTTCGTCGCCCCATTGGGAGCCGATAATAATGGTATTCATGATAAAAATGGAACTCGGAGACCTTAATGAGATTCCTGCCTTATGGCAAGACAATCTTACGGAATTGTTAAGTTTTCCTGACCAGTGGCGGGAAGCCCGGCAGGGCAGGCGGGAGGGGCCGTGCCGGATTATCCGGTTTCAGGAACGGAGAGACCGCGGCATTGGGAGGGCCGTGCCGCGGGGAGGAAGGGGCGGCCTGCTGAAAAGGAACTCAGCGGAAGTGGAGGGCGGAACGGTGCGCTTCCTCCGGAACCAGCGTTTTCCAGATGTCTTCATCCGCAGCGATCATGCGCTGGATGTCCCGCGGCGTGTGGCGCAGCAGGAATTCATTGAAAAAGGGCACGTCCACCACCAGGCCGTTCGCCAGGAAGTGCTGGTACAGGTGCACGTATTGTTCCGGCGCGCGGAAAGTGCGTGCCGTGACGAATTCCCCGGATTTGCGGTTGAGCCACGGGGAGACGTACAGGCGCGTTTTGTTCTGGAAGGTGCGTCCGAAGGATTCCAGAATGCCTCCGGGAATGTCCTCCGTCCATTTTTCCTTGAACAGCTCATTCAGCAGGCCGATGGAGAGGGCGATGGCTATGGGTTCTCTCGTGTAGCGCGCCAGCAGCCCGGACAGGTTGTCGAAACGGGCCATTTTGGTAATCAGAACGTTTTTGCCGAGAGCCTTGAGGCTGTCCGCCCTGTCCAGGAATTCCAGATGGTCCACATCATCGCCGCGGAGCAGGTTATTCATGGATATTTCACAAATTTCCATGCAGCGGTCCGCCTGCGTCTCATTGATGTGGGAGAGGAAGGTTTTTTTCACCTGGGCCATGACTTCCAGATGCAGATTGCAGACGGGGTTGAAACTGCCCCTCATCAACACGATGGGGCGCTTGTACAGCACATCCGCCGCCTGGGCCACCTGGCCGTTCGCCAGGAACAGGGTGGCCGGCGTCAGGCCGGACTGGACGAGCTGGAGCGCGAAAAGACGGTTGTCCACCATGGAAAAACCGTGGCCTTCAAAACGGACGACATCTATTTCCACCAGCCGGGGATCCAGATTGTCCACCAGGGATTCAATGAATTCCTCCAGACGGTCCCTTTTGAAAAAGACGGCGTGCAGGATGTTGACGCCCAGGATGCCCAGGTCCTTCATCTGGCGGTCGTGGTCCGGGTCGTTCAGGCGGACGTGGATAATCAGGTCGGACGGTTTTGCCTCCGGTTTCAGCTGGAAGCGCACCCCTATCCAGCCGTGCCAGGGGCCGTTGTCCCGGTAGCCTTTGACTTTTACCGTATTGCAGAAGGCAAAGAAGCGGGTGTCTTTGCCGCGCTGGGGGCCCAGGCGGTTGATGAGCTGGGTAAATTCGTAGTCCAGCATGCCTTTCAGGCGTTCTTCAGAAACGTAGCGCTTGACCGGCCCGTACAGGGTGTCGCTGACGGTCATGTCATAGGCGGAAATGGTTTTGGCCACTGTTCCGGCGGCTCCGGATGCCCGGAAAAACCAGTTGGCCGTTTCCTGTCCGGCTCCGATTTCCGCAAAGGTGCCGTAAATGGTGGAAGCCAGGTTGAGTTGGAGGGCTTTGTCCTGTGTTTGCGCTAGTGCTTTGGAACTCATGGAAAGCGGGAACCGATTCTTGATTTTCAATTATTGGGGGGAAGAAGCCTGCGGGTGGCGTCGTTCATCCAGCCGGAGTGCAGAAGCTGGTCAATAATAACGGCCCGGTTGCCGGGCAGGTCTTCCGGATAGCGGATGAGCACGCAGGTGCGCACGGGGCCGTTGTAAAGCAGCCTGGTCAGTTCCAGGGCCAGCGGGGAATACCTGTCCACGTACGCATTCAGGCGTTCCCCGTTGGGGAACTCAAGGGTGAAGTTGAGATATGACGTGTTGCGGTAGCTTTCCGCGGAGGATTCCTCCAGGAAAGGGGGCTGATAAATGCCGGACATGCTTAGGATGATTCTGACGGGAACGGGGGTGGAGGGCTTTTTGGCTTCCAGCTCCGCCGGAAGCATGGGGGAATAGCCCTCCCAGGCTTCCCAGTCCAGCTTCCATTTTCCTGAATTCCGGTCATACAGGAAAACCGCAGGGCGGATAGTGTTGTCGTCCATCAGCACGGAGATCTGAAGCAGGTCCCCGTTTTTGGAGCTTCTGCCCGCTTCCTGGGGCAGGTAGTCCTTGTATTGGCCGTAGGAGGCCCAATAGGCCATTTTGGGAGCTACGGCTGCGGGATTCATTACGTAGTTGAGCCTCTCTTCATCCGATTCCGCCATGCAGTAGAGGGCCAGTTCATTCATGGCCGCCGTAATATGGGGGGAAATGGATTCCGCCTTCCGGTCTTCCTCCCTGCGGCTGTGGGCTATGAGCCGGTATTGCCGCTCCCTCTGCTGCAATTGCTCCAGCAGGTCTTTATTCACTTCCTGTGAAAAGAGCGCTTCATGATCCACGAACCGGTCTGAGATATTCAGAAGTTTGGAGTTTTCCGCTTCCATATCCCTCCCGCGCAGGAACATGAACACGCCCAGAAGGGAAAGAACCAGTCCCGCGACAAAAAGCCATATATGCCAGGTGGGCCGGCGTTCACTGCGCATGGTATCCGCGGCGGCAGCGCGGTATTCCGGCTCTTCCGGGGCCAGGGCGGCGCAGCGTGGCGCGGCAATGGCCGGAGCGGCGTTTCCCTCTTTCCTTTTACGGATTTTTGTCGTGGATTTATTGGGGCCCGGAGTGGTGGGCCCGTGAACGGAAATGGTCCGTTTGTCCGTCTTTTTCTTTGGTGCGAGCGGTGTATGCGGAGCGGAGTACGCGGAAGTGTGCGGAACACCGGCGGCAGATGGCGGAATAGCCGTGTGTTTCGGATTTCCGGGCGCTTTCTCTGCAGCTTCAGGCGTCCGGCCCGGGAATGTTGAAAGCGCTTCTTCCCGTTTGACGGCCGTGACAGCGGAGTGGCATACGGGGCATTCCACACGGCTGCCTACGCAGGCGGCCCTGACGGCAAAGGAATTGCCGCAAATATGGCAGAGGCAGGGGACGGCGTCCTGTTCTTCCGTTTCCGGCCTGGGCTTTTCTTCCTGCTTGGCTGTGACTGAAGCGGTGCAGATGGGGCATTTTACCTGGCGTCCCAGAAAAGACGCCTTCACGGCGAAGAGGTTGCCGCATGACGGGCATGTGCAGGCTACCGTGTCCTGGGATGGAGAAGGCATGAGGGGAAAAAGTTACAGGTGGATGAATTCCGGCACGGGAATGGTGATGGGCTTGGGCGCCGGCAGCGTAATGCTTGTATCCGTATGGTCTGAAGAAACGGGATCTGCGGAAATGGCTTGCGCTTCCGGCACGTTTTCGCCAGCCCCCAGCAGTTCAAAGTTGCGGTTGGCCGGGACCTGGTTCAGCTCCGTATGGTAGGGATCGTCCCCCTGGAGGATGGGCCTGGTGGGCAGGATGGGCGGCAGGGGAAGAATGCGGTTCTGGGCCGTGAAGGTAGAGACGGGTGTGGAGACGTCCTCCCCGTGGAGGTCGCAAAAAGGCAGGCTGGAATCCCCCTTGCGGAGGTATTCGAATATGGTGTGTCGGCGGTATTTTTTATCCGACGGGTCAATGTCATAACAGCTGTGCGTGGCCCTCTTCCCGGTGGTCAGGCAGATTTCCACCCGTTCTACGCTGGGGGGAGGGGCCAGTTCTCCGGCAGGGAACTGCCGTTCCGCTTCCGTGATGGCGGCGCCCAGCACGGAAGCGCAGGTGTCTGACGAGAAGGCTCCGTGATAAATGGGCTTTTTGCCTTCCAGGAACCCTACCCAGATGCCGCAGGTAATGCGGCTGTCATACCCAAACAGCCAGTTGTCCGCGAAGTCGTACGTGGTGCCTGTTTTCACGCCGCCCTTGAAGTTTTTCGGCAGATACGGGGCAACGCGCTGGGCTGAACCGTTTTTCAGGGAAGAATTCAGGATGTTGTGAAGCTGGAAAGCCGTGGCTGTGGATGTGGCCCCCTTCCGTATCTGGGCATTGTTCCGGGTTTCAATCGCCTGGGTGGATTCCCAGATCAGCTGGCCGTCTTCATCTTCTATCCTGTCCAGATAGTAAATATCCTGAGGGCGGGAACCCCCGTTCGGGATGGCGGTGTAGGCCAGCGTCATTTCCTTCAGGGAGGCAGGTTCCGTGCCCACGAAAATTTTGGGGCGGTAAACGGGATTTACTTCCGTGCTGCCCGCTTCCCTCACGGGCTTGCGGATGCCGAAATCCGTCAGCTTCTTAACGAACGAGGCCGTGCCCATCTCCATCCCCATGCGCAGGGAGGCGGCGATTTTGGAGGCGGACAGGCCGCGGTGGGCGGTAATCATGCCTTCATAACGGTTTTTGGAGTTTTCCGCCCCCCATTCCCCCAGGATTCCTTCCGAACCGCCGATGCCCGTCAGGCGGTTGTCGATGGCATCGTCCAGAATGCGGGTGACGGGGCTTTTTCCCGTGTCAAAGGCTGTAGCGTACAGGAAAGGGAGGATGGCGGTGCCGGTGGGGCGGGCTCCGTCCCTGATGGCGTCATACTGGCGCTTGGTGTAATCCCTGCCTCCGTGGTAGGCCAGGACGGCGCCTGATTTGTTGTCCACCACCAGCAGCGCTCCTTCCAGATAGCGCGGCTTGTTCGCGGAACCGCTGTGGTAGTCTGCGGCTTTCTGATGACGGTAACCGGGCTGTTTTTCAATGTTTTCCAGAGCCTGTTCCAGGGCTTTTCCGGTAACTTCCTGGAGCTGCCTGTCAATGGTGGTGTAAATTTTAAGCCCGGCGGCATTGACGCGCTCCTCTCCCAGGTATGCGGTGATTTCTGAGGAAATGCGGTCGTAAATGTGGGAGACGCCGCGTTTCAGCGGCTTGGGATTCAGCCCCAGCTCCATGGCGGAGAGGCGTTCCGCTTCATCCGGCGTAATGTATTTCTCCTTGGCCATGCGGTTGAGCACGTGGTTGCGCCATTTCAGATTGCTAGCCGGATTATTCAGAGGGGAAAGTCCGTTCGGGTTTTTGATCAGGGCGGCGATGGAGGCGGCCTCCCGGGTGGTCAGGTCCGCCGGCTCTTTGCCGAAGTAGCCCAGGGAAGCGGCCCGGATGCCGTAAAACCCGCTGCCGAAGTAAACGCGGTTCAGGTAAAATTCCAGAACCTGGTCCTTGCTGTACCGTTCCGTAATGCGGCGCGCCAGCGCTATTTCCACGAATTTGCGGCCAAAGCTGCCCTCATTCCTGGCTTTGGCACGGTTTTTCAGGTCATACGCATTTCTGGCAAGCTGCTGGGTGATGGAGGAGGCGCCCTGGTTGGCGTCCCCGCTGTTGTGGATATACTCCCGGCCTGCCCGCAGAATCCCCAGGAAGTCATAGCCCGGATGTTCCCGGAAGCGGGAATCTTCCTGGGCAATCAGCGCGTTAATCATGGCGGGGGAGATTTTGTCCAGCGTGACGTAGCTGCGGTTCTCCACATAAATACGGCCTATTTCCTCCCCGTTCCGGTCATAAATAATGCTGGGTTTTTCCAGGTCATTGATGCGTTCCAGATCAAATTCCGCCGCCCAGTTGTCATAACGTTTCCAGGCCATCATGAATCCGAAGTATCCCACGGCCGCGCCGATAGCCGCCATCACCAGGCACCACAGGACAAGCTTTCGGATAAAGCTCCAGAATCGTTTCCTGGGCTTTGCCTTGGGATGCCGCCTTTTATTGGCCTGCATGTGCCTGCGGGGAGCTTGTGAACTTAATTCAGCCATGAAGATGAAGCAGGATTGATCCTGAGGAGAGGGGAAAACGTGCAAAAATCCTAACGGATTCCCGTTTGTTTAGCAATACCGTACATGGCGGACGGGCGAAAAAAGAAGGCATGCGCGCCCCCTGAGTATTCCTGGACGCCGCCAGGCGCCTGAGGCAGCCGTATCATCCTGCGGCCCGGGCTGCTCCGGCTTCAGGAAAAAACGCTCTCCGGCCCGTCCAGGGATACGTCATGGCGCAAATGGGGCGGCCTTTCATACGGCTGTCAGCCTGGAACAGCGTTGAAAATATTGCCTGCCCTGGTAATGCCGTGTTCCATGGTGTACAGCACGGCGTCCTCCGCCTTGCCAAGAGTCACGTCCAGAAGCTCGCGTTCCTCCGGGCGGAATTTGCCCAGCACGTGCCCTATCATTTCCCCTTTGCCACGGGGCTGGCCGATGCCGAAGCGGAGGCGCGGGAATTCCTGGGTGCCCATGTGGGCGATGAGGGATTTAATGCCGTTGTGGCCGCCTGCGGAGCCTTTTTCCCGCAGCTTGATCACGCCCAGGGGGAAATCCACTTCATCATGAATGACGAACACGCTGCGGGGATCCAGTTTGAAAAACCGCATCATGGGGCCCACGCACAGACCGGATTCATTCATGAACGTGGAGGGTTTCACCAGCAGGACGCCGGGGCCGGCGGCCACCTCGCACTTGCGCTGCCTGTCCGCCTTGAATACGGCCCCCCACCGGGCGGCCAGGCGGTCAAGCACCATGAACCCCGCGTTATGGCGGGTGTCTTCATAGGTTCTGCCCGGGTTGCCCAGGCCCACGATCATTTTAACGGGTGCATCCACAATGGAAAAAAGGGAAAGAGATGAAAAACAGACGCTTTCTGTAATCCAGGGAGCGTCTGGGTGCATCCTGCATCCGTTCCGCGGAGCAATCAACCGTTCCGTGAGACAGCCGGGCATTTATCCGGCCGCCTTCTTTTTCTGACGTCCCATCAGGAAGCCGGTTAGCACGTCTTCCAGGGAATCTCCGGTTCTGACCAGGCGGTAGTCCGCATTGATATCCGTGCAGATCCGGCGCGTTTCTTCCAGATAGCTGGCCACGATAGCCCGGTATTCGTCCGCGATAAGGTCCGGCTCTGTAATCAGGGAGCTGCCGCCTTCCATGTCCACGAAGCGGATGGGGCGGTCAAAGTCAAAATCTATTTCCAGCTGGTCCACCAGATGGAATACGGCTACGTCATGCTTGCGGAAATGGAGGTGGCGGAGGGCGTTTTTAAGCTCCGCCGTATCTGTGAACAGGTCTGAGAAAATCAACACCAGGGCGCGGCGGCCGACACGTTCCGCCAGTTCATGCAGGGTATCGGGAAGGACGGTCTCCCCCTGCGGGGAATGCGTGTCCATCTGGCTGATGAGCACGTTCAGGTGGGCGGGGCGGCGGGAGGCGGGGATGTGCAGCGCGGCGCCGTCCTTCGTCTGCCGGGCAAAACTCAGTCCCACCGCGTCTCCCTGCCGGATGGCGATGTAAGCCAGGTTGGCCGCCAGCCTGCACGCGCGCATATACTTGGTCTCCACCTGCTCCGGATGATAATTCATGGAGCCGGAAAGATCCATGACGATGTAGGCGCGCAGGTTGGTATCCGCTTCAAATTCCTTGATGTAATACCTGTCCGACCGTGCATACGCTTTCCAGTCCAGACGGCGTGTATCGTCTCCGGCCACGTATTTGCGGTATTCCGCAAACTCCACGGAGGAGCCGCGGCTGGCGCTTCTGTGGCGGCCGGATACGTTCCCCGTCATGCTGTGGCGCGCTTCCAGGGGAAGGTTCCCCAGGCGGCTGAGCAGGTTGTGATTCAGGTATTTCATGGGGCAGGGAAAGGGGATTGAGGATGCCGGGACGGCGGTCAGATTTCCGCCGCCAGGCGCGCCACGGCCTTACGGGGCGTGATGCCCTGGGATTCCGCGGCGAAGTTGGTGACCACGCGGTGCATCAGCACAGGTTCCACAATGGCGTCTATGTCTTCCCTGCGGACGATGTAGCTGCCCTGGAGAGCGGCGCGGGTCTTGGCCCCAAGAATCAGGAACTGGACGGCGCGGGGGCCTGCGCCCCAGGCTACATACTGCTTTACCCATTCCGGGGAAGTTTCCAGGGTGGGGCGGGTGGCGCGCACCAGTTTCACGGCATACTCGTAAATATGTTCCGGAACGGGAACGCGGCGCACCAGATCCTGGTAAAAGATGATTTCCTCCCCGGAGAGGATGTGCTTGAGTTCCTTGCTCCGGGTTCCGGTGGTTTCCCGGGCGATGCGCATTTCCTCCTCCTCCGTGGGGTAGTCCACTTCAATCAGGAACATGAAGCGGTCCAGCTGGGCTTCCGGCAGGGGGTAGGTGCCTTCCTGTTCAATGGGGTTTTGGGTGGCAAGCACGAAAAAGGGGGGGAGCAGGGTGAAGGTGCGGCCCATGACGGTGACGCGGCGCTCCTGCATGGCCTCCAGCAGGGCGGACTGGGTTTTGGCGGGGGCGCGGTTGATTTCGTCCGCCAGCACGATGTTGGCGAACACGGGCCCCTTGATGAACTCGAACTGGCGCTTGCCGCCGGCAGAATCATCCTGGATGATGTCCGTGCCGGTAATGTCCGCGGGCATCAGGTCCGGCGTGAACTGGATGCGGTTGAAACTAAGGTCCAGCGTTTTTGCCACGGAACTGACCAGCAGCGTCTTCGCCAGGCCCGGAACTCCCATCAGGAGGGCATGCCCGCGGGAAAACAGGGCGATGCTCAGCAGCTCCACGACGCGCTGCTGGCCAATGATCATTTTGCTCAATTCCGAGGAAAGCTCCTTGTAAATGGCGCCGAGCCGGTCAATGGCGGCTACGTCGTCGTCGGGCAGAGTGGGGGTGACGGGTTCCATATTGCAATTTCATAGCACTTTCCGGGCCGTTTTCCACCAAATAATCGCGCCGCGTTCATTTTCCCTGCTTGGAATGGGAAGGGAAACGGGGTAAGGAAGGGGCATGCCGAAAATTGCACTCATTCAACTGTCCGCAGATGCCCGGCCTTCCGTGAACAAGGAAAAGACGGAATCCGCCATCCGTGAAGCCGCCGCCAACGGCGCGCAGATTGTCTGCACCCAGGAACTTTTTACCACGGAATACTTTTGCAGGACGGAGGAATGCGATTTATTCGACCTGGCGGAACCTGTTCCCGGGGAATTGACGGAAGCCCACAGGAAACTGGCGGCGGAACTGGGCGTGGTGATTGTTGCCTCCGGCTTTGAAAAGCGCGCCACCGGGCTTTACCACAATACCGCCTGGGTGGTGGATGCGGACGGTTCGTTCCTGGGCATGTACCGCAAGATGCATATTCCGCAGGATCCCGGGTTTGAAGAAAAATTCTACTTCACCCCCGGCGACCTGGGCTATAAGGCGTTCGACACCAGATTCGGCCGCATCGGCGTGCTCATCTGCTGGGACCAGTGGTACCCGGAAGCCGCGCGCCTGACGGCCATGCAGGGGGCGGAAATCATTTTTTACCCCACGGCCATCGGCTGGCTGCCGGAGGAAAAGCCCCTGCTGGGGGAACAGCAGCACTGCGCGTGGGAAACCGTACAGCGCGGCCATGCCGTAGCCAACGGCTGCTATGTCTGCGCCGTCAACCGGGTGGGGACGGAAGGGGAAAGCGAATTCTGGGGGCAGTCCTTTGTGGCGGACTACTATGGCCAGATTGTGGCGAAGGCTCCCGTCAGCGATGAAGCCATCCTGTACGCGGACCTTGACCTGGACGCATTGGAAGACCACCGCCGCATCTGGCCCTTTTTCCGTGACCGCCGCATTGACTCCTACGGCGGCATTACGGAACGCTGGGGCAGGTGAACCTTCCCCCTTTGCCCGGTTTATGTATTCCGAGGAACCATTGGAGCGGCAGTGGGCGCAGGTCCGGGAAGTTCTCCTTGCCATGGAAGAACAGTGTGATGATTTGGTCATCGACTGCCTTCAGGGCATGGTTGGGGAGCTGGGATGCCAGGTAACCGTGCGGAGGCGTGAGCATATTCTGACCCTGTTGCGGGAACTCAATCATCTGTATGATTGCGGAATTCCTGCCAGGGAAATGATTTGCGAAGAGGACGAAGAATACTGTTTTTCCTGGATTTATGAGTTTGATTTTTACCTTGGAGATGCTGATTATCTGCTGCATTTCGTCGTTGACGCCGCCCTGAATTCCAATGGCATCGTCAATAAATATCTGACGTTGGAAAGGCAGGTGTACCGGAAAGGTTTGTGCCTTAAAGCGAGCGAACCCATGGTTCTTGACCCTGATGCACTGGAGCAGTTGAAGGAAAAAATCGTTTCCGCTATGGCTTGTCCTCCCAATACGGGCCGTTTTCTGGATTGGGATGATGATTAATCTTTGGGAGGCTGAGTGTTTTTTTACGGGGAAAGATGGCGTAAAAAAGCCGCCGTTTTTGAAAAACGGCGGCATGGGAAGAAATGAAGAGTTTTCCGGCTAGCCGCAGATGACGGCAATCTTGATGCCTTTCATCTGGACGTTGGTTTCCAGGGCTTCCGCGATTTCATCCAGCTTGAAGCGGTGGGAGATCAGCTTGGTCAGCGGCAGGCCGATGCCGTAGGCTCGCTTCAGAAAGTCGAATGTGGTCGGGTAGTCCTGCGGGGAGTACACCCAGGAGCCTACAGCGGTCACCTCCTTGTTGCAGAGGTCGTAATGGTGGTTGATAACGCTTTCCCCTCCATCCATGAAAAAGCCCACTTCGCACAGGCCGCCGCCGCGCTTCACGAACTTCCAGGCGTTGGCCCCGGCCTTGCCTACGCCCGTGCACTGAAAGACGAAGTCCGCCAGGCGGCCGCCGTTGTCCTTTTTCACGGCATCCAGCAGTTCGTTCAGATCCGCGTACCGGGTGAAGTTATACGTGCGGGAGGCTCCCATTTCCCTGGCCAGTTCCAGGCGGGAGTCATTGCCGTCCACAGCGATGATGGTTTCAATGCCCAGCGTGCGCAGCGTGGCGATTTGAAGAAGGCCGATGGGGCCGCAGCCCTGCACGAGCACCACGGAATTGAACTTGAGGAGCCCGGTGGACTTGGCGCGTTCCAGGGAATGGACCACCACTGCGGCGGGTTCCACCAGAATGCGCTGGTCCAGCGTCATGCCGGAAACATTGAAAAATGTGGAGCCCTTGCGGATGACGAGGTACTCCCCGAAGTAGCCGTTCAGATGCACGTCGTCGTCAGGCATCAGGCCATACACGCCCACATTTTCGCACAGGTTGGTGCGGGCCGGAGTATTCAGGCAGGCGTCACAGGTGCCGCAGGGAATGATGCAGGTGACGATTTTGTCCCCCAGCGCTACGGGATTTCCGGCGGTGTCTTTAGTGATATTCCTGCCCATGGCGACGATTTCCCCGGTGCCTTCATGGCCCAGGACCACGGGGCAGAGGCCGAAGGGGTCCCGGTTGTATTCGTGGCCGTCCGTTCCGCAAACGCCGCAGGCTTCCACCTTGATCAGCATTTCATCGTCTCCGATGGCGGGAATGGGATATTCACGGATTTCAAATGTCTTTGGTGCTGTCAGGACAGCGGCGCGTGCGGTTTGTTGCATGATGCCCTTACACTATCCTTAGCCGCCCGGATTCTTCAAGAACAAATAGTGATGAAAGGAACTCCGCCTGTTGGAACCGGGGGGAAGTTCCTTCCCGGTCCTTCCTGCAATGCACCCTGGCGCCGGATGTTCATGATTCCCGGAAATATGGGGAGTCCGGTCCCCCTGCTGTACGGTTTTCCTGGGAAGGGAAAAAATTCATTGTCTGACACGGGAAAAACGGCAGTTTCCGGAAAGGGGCGGCATTCGGGAAAGCATGCCTCTGCGCGCAGCGTTTTTCCGTGAAAGGGTAACGTTTTTCCATGAAAGGCCGTTCATTTGGCTTGCGTGGCGGGGGGATGGAGTGCAAGCTGTGCGCGTTATGCTCGACATCCGTGTAATACGAGAAAATCCGGAAGAAGTGAAAGCGCGGCTGAAGCCCCGCAGCGGCGACGCGTGGAAGCTTGTTGATGACGTTCTGGCCTGCGATGAAGCGCGCCGCAATGCCGAGACGGAAAAGCAGGCCCTGCAGTCCGAGCGCAATGCCACCTCCAAGCAGATCGGCATGCTCAAGAAGAAAGGGGAAGACACTTCCTCCATTGAAGCGCGCGTGCGCGAAATCGGGGACCGCATCCGGGAACTGGACCGTGTCGCGGAGGAAAATGCAGCCCAGCTCACCTCCCTGCTGATGAACATTCCCAACCTGCCGCACCTGGAATGCCCCGTGGGTGCGGATGAAACGGCCAACCCGGAAATCAAGCTTTGGGGAGAAAAGCCCGCTATTGAAAACCCGAAGGACCATGTGGAACTGGCCGCGAATCTGGGCATGATTTCCTTTGAAGACGGAGCGCGGATTACGGGCTCCGGTTTTGTGGTGTACCGTGGGGCGGGTGCCCGTCTGGAACGTGCCCTGATCAACTTCCTGCTGAATACGCAGACTGTGGAAAACGGTTATCAGGAAGTGGGCGTTCCTTTTGTGGTGAAAAGGGAGTGCATGGAAGGCACCGGCCAGCTTCCTAAATTTGAGGAAGACATGTACGGCACGGAAGACCAGCAGATGTTCCTGATTCCCACGGCGGAAGTGCCGGTCACCAACCTGTACCGGGATACCATTTTACAGGAAAGCGACCTGCCCATCAAGATGGCTGCGTATACGCCCTGCTTCCGCCGGGAAGCCGGAAGCGCCGGCCGCATCAACCGCGGTATGATCCGCGTCCACCAGTTTGACAAGGTGGAACTGGTGCAGATTTTAAAGCCGGAAGACTCCTTCCGGGAGCTGGAAGTGCTCCGCAGCCATGCGGAATCCATCCTTCAAAAACTGGGGCTGCATTACCGGGTGATTGAGCTCTGCACGGGAGACCTCGGTTTTTCCTCCGCCAAGACGTATGATATTGAAGTATGGGCTCCGGGACAGGGGCAGTATCTGGAAGTTTCTTCCTGTTCCTGCTTTACGGACTACCAGGCGCGCCGCATGCGCCTGCGTTACAAGGATGCCGACGGCAAGAACCAGTTCTGCCACACCCTGAACGGTTCCGGCACGGCTCTGCCGCGGCTGTATGTGGCCCTTCTGGAAACTTACCAGCAGCCGGACGGCTCCATCCGGATTCCGGAGGCGCTTGTGCCGTATTTCGGCGCGGACTGCATCCGTCCTGAACAGGCTTGAACCTGCGTTTTTCCCGTCCCAACCCTGAATCAGCCCATGCCTGACGAGGGCCCCCTGGAACATTACCTGACTGTTTCCCATGAGCCGGAACCGGACATTCCGGAACCGGCTCCGGAACGCAGTCCTGGACCGTGGCGGGAAAGGGGCATCATGCTGGGCCTGGGCTTTCTGCTGGGGTGCATCGGGGCTTATGCGCTGGTTTACTCGGAAATGTCCGGCGGCATGCGGTCGCTGAAGCAGTCGCTTTCAGAAGAACGCGACTTGAACGCGTCCCTGCAGAAAGAACGTGCCCATCTGCGGGAAACGTTGGAACAGGCACGCATGGACGCTCTGCTGGAGGAACGCTCCCCCCTTTCCGTGACGGTCGGCGGTGTTTCCAGGACAAGCCGCAGGCCCGTTCCCCAGCCTCCGCCGCTTACGCCATTATCCTCCGGAGGGCTGGCATCCCCGTCTTCCGCGCCGGTTCCCGGTTCTCTGGATGATCGTCTGGTCAATCCGGGGCCGGAGGACTGGAAGGAGCGTTACCAGTACGCCGCTTTGAAATATAATCAGGTGGTGGAGGATTACAACAGGCTGAAGAAACTTTACATGAACCTGGTGGGCCGGAGCGGTGCAGCCGGCGGGCTGGTGACGGGGGCCCAGTTTTACAAAGCTCTGCGGAAAGATACCCGTGCGGAGGCGCGCAAGCTGGATGAACGCTACATGAAGGGAGGGATGCGGGGCAGCGAGCTTCGGGAACTGGAACGCAGCCGGGACGAGATGAGGCACCGGGACTGGTGGTTGAAAAAAATGGCACGCCAGTTCCAGATTGATTAGATACGTGGGTGTTGCCGGCGTGAAGGATTGTTTTTGTGAAACGCCCCTTGCTGAAATTCCTGTTGCATGGAATCTTTTTGCAGAGAGCCGCACGGTCACAAAAAGAAATCCCTTTTTCAAAGAGCCGGGATGAAAAAACAACATCCGAATACGCAGATACCGGTATCTTTTTTACTGGATGCTCCTTGGATATTGAAAATCAGGGAACAAAATAGCCCATGCCCGCTTATTCCAGTATCCGGTTCGCACTGGATTCCGCAGACTGCTGATCTCTGAGGCGGAAAAACTATCCGTCAGCACAGTTCCGCTGCGATGGCGTCCACGAGCAGGCGTCCGCGGCCTTTCAGGATGAGCCTTTGTTCCGGGGAAATGTCCGCCAGGCCCAGTTCCCGGTATTGTTCCAGCAGAGGACGGGATTCCGGCAGAATGTATTTCAGCGGCAATCCTTCATCCGTCCGGAGCATCAGGGCAATGCGTTCCAGGCGGTAGTCTTCCTCGGTGACGGGTTCCTGTTCGGAAAGGGGGAGGCCGTTTTCCAGCGTGCTGCGTATGTAGGCGTCCGTATCCCGCGTATTGGAGTACCGTATGCCATTGATGGTGCTGACCGCGCCGGGCCCTATGCCCACATAGTCCTCTCCCTTCCAGTAGGCCATGTTGTGGGGGGAGAGGCAGCCCTCCCGGGCGTAGTTGGAGGTTTCATAGTGGCGCAAGCCTGCCGCCTCCAGCATGTGTTCCGCCAGTTCAAAAAAGGTGGCGTCTTCGTCCGGATCCTGCCTTTTCTCCCCCCGCAGCAGGCTCCGGAAGAATTCCGTGTCTTCTTCATAGGTGAGGTTGTAGGCGGAGATATGGTCCGTTCCGGCGCGGACAGCTTCCTTCAGGGTGGCTTCCCATATGGAGAGGGTTTGCCCCGGAATGGCGAACATGAGATCCATGTTGATATGGGGCATTCCCGCATTTTTCAGCATTTCCACGGAGTGCAGAGCCTGGGCCGGGGTATGTTCGCGCCCCAGCAGATGCAGGATGCCGGAATCCAGGGACTGCACGCCCAGGGAGACGCGTGTCATGCCCAGGCCGCGCCAGAAGCGCACTTTTTTTTCCGTAAAGGTGGCGGGGTTGGCCTCAAAGGAGAATTCGTCCAGTTTGTCCACGGGCAAGAGACGATCCAGGGTTTCCATGAGATGCCCCAGATGCGTGTCCGAGAGCATGGAGGGAGTACCCCCACCAAAGTAAAGCGTAGCCGTTTCCCCTCCGCGGTTTGTGGCCAGAGCGGCTGCGCGGGATTCCGCCTCCCTGCCCAGAGCACGGATGAATGATTTCATGTCCGTGGAGGCCGGCGTGTGCTTGAAGAAAGCGCAGTACGGGCAAATACGGTGGCAGAAGGGAATGTGGACGTAGAGATGCACGGAAGCGGGGAATCAGCGTCTCCGGCGGCGTCCGGAGGACCCATTCCCATCGCCTTTCTTGTCCTGGGAAAGCTCCAGAATTCTGTCGGAAGCCTCTTTCATTTCCGACTTGACGCGGGATTTTTCCGAATCGTCAGCCAGAGAGATGTAGTTTTTCGTCAGGGCGTCGTAGAAGGGGTGGATTTTCGTTTCCTTCTTGTTTTTAGGCTTGTATTTGAACCCGTCCGGACAGGTGTCCAGCATGTTTTTCATCCAGGGGACCAGTTCTTCCTTGGGCAGGGCCTGGCACAGGGCGGCCAGGGAAAAGGACATTTCTTCCTGATCCACATCCTTGGGCTCCTTCAGGGCGTTGCTGTCGTCCCGGTAGAAATTGAGGGCTTTCTTGAATCCCCTGTCTACGGTTCTTTTGAGCCTGTCCGTGCCCTGGGCCTTGGCGTACGCTATCTGATAGGCAGCCTGAGGCTCCGGGTAGGAGTTGCGCTTGGATTCAGACTTGAGCCAGGACATGAGTTCGGCCCACTGGAAGGTCTTATAGTCATATTCCTGTTTCAGGGCATTTTCCAGAATCACGGAGCAGAGCACGTTGACGTATTCCCTGGCATGGTTGGCCAGCATGTCCTTGCCGTTTTTGTCGCCGCGGCCTACGGAGGAAACGTATTTGCGTGTTTTCCAGAGTTTTCTGATGCCCATGCCGTCCGGCAGGGCCTCCCTCACTTCATCCACCATCTTGGTGGCTCCCATGAGGTCCTGAGGTTCCTGCTTGAAGAGCGTGTACCAGGCTTCCGTGTAGAACGGGTTGGCCTTGAGCACGGTCCTCATGGCGGTCTGCGTGAATTCCTTGGGGAGCGTGGCGGAAGGGTCGGCCGTCTCTTCCGTGGAGGAGTCGGTGCCTGCCAGTTTGTAAATATTCATGGCGAATCGGCTGTCGATGAACTTTTCATAGTCGATGTTCATGGACAGGGCCAGTCCGGACTGGTATTCCGCATTGCCGGTGCGCGGTGCGTCGGAATCCCGGAAGTACCAGAACCCCGTGGTGGCTTTCAGGGTGTCCACGCTTTGCCCCACACTCAGCCAGCAGCCGTTGCCGGTGAAATGGGTGGTCATCAGATTGCCGTGGCCGGGCTGCCCGGCGGGGGCGGCGGGAATGCCGCGCGCAATCTGGGAATTGCGGGATATAAGGGACATGGTGCCGCACACGCCGCCTTCATGGAGCTTGCGTTCATTGGATTCCCTGGACCATTCCGGATCCGGGTCAAAGCTGAACAGGATGGGCGGTTCCTTGTCGTCATCCGCCCGGTAGGGGCCGTACAGCCATAGGCGGGTCGGGCCCCGCTGGCCCATGTAGCGTTCCCACACACTGTCGCACTCACGCAGAGGGCGCGTTTCCGAAAGGGCCATCATGGCCGGCCAGGGCGTTCCTTCCAGGGAAACGCCGGTCCATTCCACACGCTTGCGGTCCACGTCGCGCAAATCACCGCAATGTTCATATTTATCCACCAGGTAGGAAAAGAATTCCACCGGAGTGGGGAAGGGATCCCTCTTGCGCCTCAGCTGGCCGTGGCGGTACATGTATTCGTGCAGAAAGTCGGCCAGGTTGTCTTCCGTAATGGCGGAGTCCCCAATTTCCGAGACGGTGGGGTATTTCCTGAGCCAGGCCTGCTTGGGGGTGATTTTTTTGCGGTCCAGATAGGCTTCCACCTTTTTGTAGCATTCCTCATCCACGGTGCGGGGGGCGTTCCCATACCAGTTGACGGGCGGTTTCCCGGCGCAATACAGGTCCGCTGGCGGAGGCATGACTCCGGAGGATCTCAGGTCATTCAGCTTGCCCAGGGCATCAACGTAGCGGCCCTGATGGGTAAGGTCGAAGGCTCCCATGCCGAATTCGCGGCGTCCTACTGCGAACGCCAGAACGAGCTGGTCATATTTTTCCGTCGTTTCCAGCCCCAGTTCATCAATCATGAAAGCCACATTGGTGGCGACGCTGGGGTCCGGCGGGAAGAACATGGCGAAGACTTCACGATTGTTTTTCGTGTTTTTCAGCCATTTTTCAAAATCCGGAGAAAAACTGCCTCCGCGTTTTTTCACGTAATCCCGTACGTAGGCTTCCGCGTAATGGGGATATTTATTCAACAGTTTTTCAGAAAATTTCCCCTTGGACGCGATAGCTTCCTCCCGTAAAGCCTTTTCCATGGCAATGACTTCCGGGGAGGGGGAAAGGTCGGGAGCAGGCGGCTCCGGTTCAGGCTCCGGTTCAAGTTCGGGAGCGACCACCACGGGTTCCGGTTCAGGAGTGACCACCACGGGCTCCGGTTTTGGCGGAGCGGGCTTGGGTTTGGGCTTGGGCGGAGCCGGTACGGGCACGGTAACAGCTTTAGCGACGGGTTCTTCTTTATCCTTGAGTATCTGGTAGCCCAGAAATCCGAAGAGGGCGAGCATCCCGGTCACAATGACCGTGATGACCGGAAATCCTCCGGAGTGCTTTACCCGCGGCAGCGGCGTTCCGGGGATGGCGGCGCCGACTACGGGCTTCCGCAGTTGCGGTTGCTGCGGTTTTTTTGCGGGGCGGAGAGCCTGGGCATGCGCTACAGTCGGCTGTGGTTGCGCCGGAGAAAGCGGGTAAAGGAAGAGCACGGTGCCGAATCCCCTCAGCTTGCCTTCTGCATTGGCTGCGTATTGGGTTTCAAAAGCTTCCCGGGCCTGGGCGAATTGGGATTCATTTTCCGGAGAGACAGCCAGTTCTCCGCTGGCCAGGTCGCGCGTAACGAGGCCCCGGGGGCAGAATTCGCGTATCAGGACGGCATGGCCTTCCGGGGAAAGAGCCTGGTACAGATGATAGTCCGGACCGCTTTCTACAAGCGCCGTGATTTTGTAGCCGCCTATGTTGAAATGGGGCGGCAGGGCAGGGGGAGGAGGGATTGTCATGACGAATCAAGAGGTCAAAGATCCCGTATATTCAAAAAGGTTCGGAGCCGTTTGTCAATGCCGGAGTGAGGAAGCTGCGCCATGAAACGGGAGCAGTTATCAGCACGGAACGCTTCCGGATGGCGGGAATAAGAAACACGCCGGTTTCCGGAAAGTGTGGCATTTCTGCGGCGCGAGACCGCGCAGGAAGCGGCTAACGGATGGTGACCTTGGTGCCGATGGGGGTGTGTTCAAAGAATATCTTGGCCATGTCCTCCGGCAGGCGTACGCAGCCGTGGCTGACCGGATATCCGGTGACAAAACCCACATGCATGCCGTAGCCTCCCGTAATCCGCATCCAGTAGGGCATGGGGGCGGGGTCAAAGTAGGTTCCTGCCGGCGCTCCGCCAGCCCTGGCGTTGTAATCCCCGTTGACGACGGCTCCGGTGGATTTGCTGCGCAGAACGCCGTATGTGCCGGATTTGTAGTTGGCGTCTTTCTGGATGATTTTGTATGTTCCCCTGGGAGTGCCGTAGCCTTCCTTGCCGGAAGACATGGGGGAAACGCCCACGAGCGTGGTTCCCACGTAGTAGAAGACTTTCTGCTGCTTGAGGTCAATGATGATGTGCTTTTCCCCCTGGGTGCCCGCCGGCAGGTCCCAATATCCCTGGCCCAGACGGGCTTCCGGAGGCAGGTCCGTGTTGACGCCTGAGGTGGCGCCCACCCCGGACAGATAATCGTCCCGTCCGGACATTCCCTGAATTTTTCCGGTGATTTGGTCAAACAGCGGGGGCCTCTCGTACGATGTGCAGGAAACAAGAGCGGAACTGATAGAAACTAACGCCAGTATGCCGGATTTCATGGGAACGGGAAAATGACAGGCAGGTTATGGGGCCTGTCCTCCTTTTTGTCAAGATTTGCATGCTGTTATCCGTTGCTTATTCCGGGGGTATCTGTTATACACGGCGAACCATTTCATTCATCCCTATTTTCATGAGCGAACAATACGATCTTCTTAAAAGCATTCTTTTGGAAAAATCCGTGCGTACGGGAACTTTTACACTGGCTTCCGGCAAGGTGTCCGATTTGTATGTGGACTGCCGCATGACAGCCTTGGACCCCGTAGGAGCCACCCTGGTGGGCGCTCTGGGCTGGAAGCTGGTGAAGGAGGATATTTTGCCCCGTTTCCCGGAGGTGGCGGCCATCGGCGGCATGACCATGGGGGCGGACCCTATTTCCTTGGCCGTCGGCATGACCAGCGCTCTGGAAGGGGCGGAAAAGACGCTTCAGGTGTTCACCGTGCGCAAAGAACCGAAGGACCATGGACGCGGCCGCTGCATTGAAGGCAATTTCCTGGCCGGGGATACCGTGGTCGTGGTGGATGACGTTATCACGACGGGAGGCTCCACGCTGAAGGCTATTGATGCCATTGAGGCGGAAGGGGGCAGGGTTGCCGCCGCCCTGGTGCTGCTGGACCGAGAGGAAGGAGGACGCCAGGCGATTGAGGAACGCGGCATTCCCGTTTACCCGCTGTACACCAGGACTTCCTTGTTGGGCCATTAATCTTTTTCCGTCCATGCTCCCTGCCCTGATCGGCATAAGCGGCCATGAAGTGGGCGCGGAGGAAGAGGCTGCCATCCGGCGTTTGCAGCCGGCCGGGTTCATTCTGTTTTCCAGGAATATTGATTCCGTGGAGCAGGTGCGCGGCCTGACGGAGTCGCTGCGGAAACTTTGCCTCCACCATCCTGTCATTGCCGTGGATCAGGAGGGGGGGCGGGTGGTTCGCACCGCTTCCCTGGGCTTGAATTTGCCCTCCCCGGCTTCGCTGGCCCGGCTCGGTTCGGTTGGCGGCATCGTGGAACTGGGCGCGGTGACGGCTCTGGCTCTCCGCTACCTGGGGGTGAACCTGAATTTTGCCCCGGTGCTCGATATTTGCCATGATCCGTCCGCAGCCAACGCGCTGCCCGGCCGCTGCTGGGGAGACAATGCGCAGGACGTTATTTCACGCGGCGGCGTTTATGCCTCCAACCTGCGCCGGGGAGGCGTGCAGAGCTGCGGCAAACATTTTCCCGGCATGGGGCGCGCCCTGGCGGATCCCCATTTCAGCCTTCCCGTGATTGGCCTGGATGAACGGGAGCTGTTCAAGACGGATCTGCTGCCTTTTCTGGCTCTGTGTCCGGCATTGTCCTCCATCATGTCCGCCCATATCATGCTGCCTCAGATTGATCCCGATTATCCCGCCACCTTGTCTGAACGGGTGATCAGGGGGCTTCTGCGTGACCGTCTCGGTTTCCGGGGCGTGGTGTTTACGGATGATTTGTGCATGGGGGCGATTACGACGCAGTATTCACCGGATGACGCCGCCTTCCTGTCCCTGAAGGCCGGATGCGATCTTCCCCTGATTTGCCATGACCCTCTTCCCTGGCTGGATGGGCTGGCTTCCCGCCAGGAAAGTTTGAACGCCTATGACCGGTGGGATTCTTTCAAACGGGTGGAAAAGCTGAGCGACTCCCTGTGTTTCCCGTTTCCGGAAAAGTCTTCCCTGTGGGATTCCTGCCTCCGCCGTGCGGAGGCTCTGTGCCGTCTGGAAGAAAAGGGCGGAGGTGGAGAACATCTGCCTTCATCTCCAGTTCTGGAGTATTGATGTGAACGTCAAGGATGATATCATCCCAGAAAGAAAGTCAATCAATGAAAATTTATGACAATATACGGGAGATTGTAAGAGATGATATGCTCACTACCATTTCCAGGGGCAGCAGGGTTTCTGTAGCGGCTGCCTGCTTCTCTATGTATGCCTATAAAGAACTGAAAAAGCAGCTTGATTCTGTTGATGAGTTCCGCTTCATTTTTACCTCTCCGACTTTTACTACGGAGAAGGCTTCCAGGGCAAAGCGTGAATTCTATATCCCAAGACTCTCCCGTGAGACCAGTTTGTACGGTACGGAATTTGAAATCAAGCTCCGCAACGAAATGATACAGAAAGCCATCGCAAGAGAATGTGCTGATTGGATTCGTAAGAAGGCAACCTTCAAATCCAATATCACAGGCGAAAACATGGGTGGCTTTATGACGATTAACGCTCCTGCGGAGCAGGTTGCCTATATGCCGTTGGGCGGTTTCACTACCGTTGACATTGGCTGTGAGCGTGGTAACAACAGCTACAACATGGTAAACCGCATGGAGGCGCCGTTCTCCACACAGTATATGCAGTTGTTTGAGTCCTTGTGGAACGACAAGTCCAAAATGCAGGATGTTACCGAGGAAATCATCGAAAACATCAGCAGCGCCTATAACGAGAACGCTCCGGAATTCATCTACTTCATGACTCTGTACCATGTATTCAGTGAATTCCTGGATGATATTTCCGAGGATGAACTGCCGAATGAGGCTACCGGATTCAAGGAGAGCAAGATTTGGTCCATGCTGTATGACTTCCAGCGTGATGCCGTTCTCGCCATCATCAACAAACTGGAAAAATACAACGGCTGCATTTTGGCAGACAGCGTTGGTCTTGGCAAAACATTCACAGCGTTGGCTGTTGTGAAATACTATGAAAATAGAAACAGGTCCGTTCTTGTTCTTTGCCCGAAAAAACTGGCCGAGAACTGGAATACATATAAAGATAACTATGTGAATAACCCCATTGCCTCTGACCGCTTGAATTACGATGTTCTGTTCCACACAGACCTTTCTCGTAGTCACGGCACTTCCAACGGTCTTGACCTGGACCGCCTGAATTGGGGTAACTATGACCTGGTTGTTATTGATGAAAGCCACAACTTCCGAAACGGCATCGGCACACACAGCAACACTGTGGAGAACCGCTATGTAAAGTTGATGGACAAGGTTATCCGCTCCGGCGTAAAAACCAAAGTACTGATGCTTTCCGCTACTCCGGTCAACAACCGCTTTGTGGACTTAAAAAATCAGCTTGCCATTGCCTATGAGGGCGACTCCGAGAATATCAATTCCAAGCTGAACACCAGGAAATCTATTGAGGATATTTTCAAGCAGGCGCAAAAGGCGTTCAATGCCTGGGGTAAACTCCCCGCAGAGGAACGCTCCACAGACGCGCTGCTCCGCACCCTTGATTTTGACTTCTTTGAAGTTCTGGACAGCGTTACCATCGCCAGATCCAGAAAGCACATTGAAAAATATTACAACTCCGCAGAAATCGGAAAGTTCCCGGAAAGGCTGCCGCCAGTTTCCAGGCGGCCATGCCTCACCGATTTGAAGCGTGCTATCAACTATGATGAAATTTATGCCCAACTGATGCTGTTGTGTCTGTCCATCTACACTCCATCCCATTACATCTTTCCAAGTAAGATTCAAAAATATGCGGAATTGACTCACAACAAGGGGGAAAACCTCACCCAGGACGGACGTGAACAAGGTATTCGCCGTTTGATGAGCATCAACCTTTTGAAACGGCTGGAAAGTTCCGTTTATTCTTTCCAACTGACACTTACTCGTATTAGGGGACTCATCGACAGTACAATCGAGGCTATCAACCGTTTTGAAACATACGGCTCGGCCGACATCGCCATGTACGAAGCTCAGGAGTCTGAGTTCGACATGGACGATGGCAACACCGATTACTTCTCCGTGGGCAGGAAGGTAAAAATCGACCTTGCCGATATGGACTACAAAACCTGGCGCACCGAACTTCAGCAGGACGCAGAAGTGTTGGAACTGCTGACCCTTATGGTGGCAGACATTACGCCGGAGCATGACGGCAAGCTGCAGGATCTCCTATCTCTGCTGTCCCACAAGATTGAGAATCCGATTAACCCCGATAATAAGAAGGTGATCATTTTCTCCGCATTCTCCGACACGGCAGAATACCTCTATGAGAATGTCAGCGCCTATGTAAAGAAGAAATACGGACTGAATACTGCCGTTATCACGGGCAGCATTGATGGCAAGACAACCATCAAAGGCTTTAAGGCAACCCTCAACAATGTTTTGACCTGCTTCTCCCCGGTTTCCAAGGGACGGAATGTTCTGATGCCCGGCAGCAAGGCGGAAATCGATATCCTGATTGCTACCGACTGTATCTCCGAAGGTCAGAACCTGCAGGACTGCGATTATCTGATAAACTACGACATTCACTGGAACCCTGTACGCATCATCCAGCGTTTCGGGCGTATCGACCGTATCGGCAGCCGCAACAATTACATTCAGCTTGTAAACTTCTGGCCCGACCTCACGCTTGATGATTACATCAATCTGAGATCGAGAGTCGAAACCCGCATGAAAATTACGGTGATGACCTCCACAGGTGACGATGACCTCATCAACGAGGAGGAAAAGGGCGACCTGGAATACAGAAAACAGCAGCTTAAACGACTCCAGGAGGAAGTGGTCGATATTGAGGACATGTCCGAGGGCATCTCCATTATGGACTTGGGATTGAATGAATTCCGCCTTGACCTGCTTGAGTATGTGAAGACCCACGGCAATATGGATAACAAGCCTCGTGGTCTTCACGCTGTTGTTCCTGCTGCTGAGGAATTGCCGAAAGGCGTCATCTTCGTACTGAAGAATATCAATAAGAGCGTCAATATCGACAATCAGAACCGCATCCATCCGTTCTACATGGTTTATATCGGTATGGACGGTGAAATCATCGGTGATTATCTGAACCCCAAAAAACTGCTGGACGATGTGCGCCTCCTTTGCCGTGGCAAGAACGAACCCGTCCATGACCTCTGCCGTCAATTCAACGCGGAAACCGATGACGGCAGGAACATGGCAGAACTCTCCGAACTGTTAAGCGAAGCCATCCGCTCCATTATTGACACCAAGGAAGAAAGCGATATCGACAGCCTGTTCTCCGCAGGCGGCACTTCCGCCCTGATGTCTGCCGTGTCTGGACTGGACGACTTTGAACTGATATGCTTTCTGGCGGTGAAGTAAAGGAGATCAGGCGATGCTCGGATTACCAAAAACAACGGAGTTCAATAAACGAATCCCGAAACAGAAATTCTATGACAACCTTGCCGTAACCCCGGCTCTGAAAAAGGTATTCACAGACCAAATAAAAACAATCTGCTGGCGCAATAAAATCGCAGACTCCACCACCAACCTCGCTTCCGGCACCGCCGTAACGGAGCTGGAGGTCTTTGAGGTCAAGCTGAACAGTCAGATACTGGATGACAGCTTCTTGCGGCAGATGGACAAAGAAATACCCTACCACATTCTCTTCATCCTGGAATACGAAGGCAAGTATAAAGCCGTTATCGGCTATAAGGAGGAATCCTACGGCAACACTGCCTTCAAGGTTAACCGCTACTATTCCACTGAATGGATGGACGAGGACGCACTTCCGTTGAAATTGGAAGGTTTGTCCGTTGACAGCGTGTATGAAAACTTTGTCCGTCAGATTGCCGGAGACGCCCTCGCTGCCTCCGAAGCCGGGGAAAGCCTCAAGGAGTCCATAGCGAGGGATGAGAAACGCCAGGCTCTTCAGACGCAGATTGAAAAACTACAAAAGAAAATCAAAAGAGAAAAGCAGCTTAACAAGCAGATGGAGATGAATGTGGAATTAAAGAAACTCAAAAAGGAATTGGAGGTGTCATATTAATGAACCATGAAGAATATGTGCGAAAGGTGTTATCCAGCAGAAATCTGAATGGCACGCTGAGAAGCAGAGAAAGCAACACGGTTGAGTTCAAGGAGTCCTTCAACAAAGGCAATACCCCCAAGTATGCGAAAATAATGGCAGCATACTCCAACAATCGTGGCGGTTATATCATCTTTGGAGTAAAAGATAACCCTCGCTCTATTGTTGGATTGAAGAACAGTAATTTTGATAATCTTAACCAAGAGCAGTTTTTAGAAGGAATCAATTCGCTTTTTGCTCCTGCTATAGAATGGGACTGTGGAACACTTTCTATTGAAATGACATCTGCTGACGGTGAGATCGCAAATCACAAAATCGGATGGATTTACACAGCAGAAGCAGAGTATAAACCTATCATTGCTCAGAAATCAAACGATGGTGGGAAAATCGTCAGCGGTGATGTATTCTATCGTTATCGAGCAAGAAGCGAAAAAATTAAATTTGCAGAAATGAATCGCATAATTGAGGAACGAACAGCAAAAGTACGTGAGGGACTTTTGAAGCTGTTTGAGGTTATCCGGGAAAGTAAAACTGCAAATCTGGGCATTGTTAATTATACAAACGGAACAATCACAACACCTCATGGTATAGATGTAGCCTTTGACCGAAAAATTGTAACCAAAGTTTTAAAGAAAGCAAAGTTCATCAAAGAAGGAAGTTTTCACGAAACAGAAGGAATCCCTGTTATCAAGGTTACTGGTAATATTGATTTGGCAGAAGAAGTCCCCGTTCCAGAAGGCAACCCCGATGAGACTCATCCTTATATCCAGAAGCAACTTTCTGAAAATCTGAATATAAATAAGCAAGATCTCTATGCTTTAATCTGGTATTACAAAATGAAAGAAGCAAAGAAATATCATCTTGAGATTACGGTTTCGAGGAGTAGTAAAACACATAAATTCTCCGAATTTGCCTTGCAATTCTTGAGGGGAAAACTCAAGGAATTGGAAGATAAGCCAGATGAGTTTGATAGGATTCGCAAGGCATACAAAGACCGAATTAAAAAAGTAGGAACAAACTAATGGAAAAAATGAGAATGGAGTCCGTTGATATTACGACTCAAAACATTGAGAGAATAGGTGCGTTGTTCCCCAACTGCATCACCGAAACCAAAGGTGAAGATGGCAAAGTAAAGAAAGCCATCAACTTTGACCTGCTCCGTCAGATGCTGTCCGGCGATGTTATCGAGGGCGACGAAGCCTACGAATTTACCTGGGTTGGCAAGAAGACTGCCATCGTGGAAGCCAACAAGCCTATCCGCAAGACCTTGCGTCCTTGTAAAGAGGACAGTGTGAATTGGGATACTACTGAAAACCTCTACATCGAAGGTGACAACTTGAAAGTTCTCAAGCTGTTACAGGAAAGCTACCTTGGTAAGGTTAAGATGATTTATATCGACCCTCCGTACAACACAGGAAGTGACTTTATATATCGTGATAATTATGCACTATCTACCGATGAATACTATGATGAGCTGGGCGTTTTCGATGATGACGGAAACAAAATGTTTAAGAATACTGATTCTAATGGACGTTTCCATTCTGACTGGTGTTCAATGATTTATTCCAGACTCTTGATTGCCAGAGGACTGTTATCTGACGATGGCATAATTTTCATAAGCATCGATAATAATGAATTTGCGACCATGAAAATGATTTGTGATAATGTGTTTGGAGAAAATAGCTTTGTCACCGTCCTTCATGTTCAAATGTCAACTGTACAGGGGCAGAAAGTTCGTGCAGCAAAAGCTGGAAACATAGTTAAAAACGGTGAGTTTGTTTTCGTCTATTCAAAAAGCGGAAATAAGACCATTGGTCTTAGACCGCTTCTTGACCCTGTAAAGTACGATAACCATTATAATAAATATATTGTTCGTTTATCCGATGGTTCATATAAAGAGGAAAATCTTGTGGATGTTTTGGCAGATGATTCAAAAATTGTTAATGAGTTAAAAAACCTTGGTCTTATACCTCAAGCGGGATGCAAGATTGCTTCTACCTCTTTACAGGACTACTATGCCTATTCTCCTGCTGTTAAGGAATTTATTAATTCTCACGCCGAAAATATAATCCGTGTTCATGATTCTATAGATATTCCAGCCGATTTCACCCAGCAGATGATTGTAGACAGGATTTACGAATACACCGCAGACAAGCGGAGTTATTATGTTTGCAAAAACGCAAGCGGTGCTGTGACTCAACGCATTTCTCTTGGAGAGAAACTGACTGTTGCGGATGATTTCTACAAAACTTATGGACCTACTACTATGCGTGGTGATTGGTGGTCTGGATTTTACCTCGATATGGGTAATGTGAGTAAAGAGGGCGATGTGAACTACGATAACGGGAAAAAACCTGTAAGGCTCATTAGACAACTCATAGAGTTTTGCACAACAGACGGCGATATTGTTATGGATTTCTTCGCCGGTTCCTCAACAACCGCTCATGCGGTAATGGAGCTTTGTGCAGAAGATGGTAAAAAGCGTAGCTTTATCATGGTTCAGATTGATGATGATTTGGATGAAAGTTTGTCACACGCTACGACTGAAAATAAGGCTGCCCTAAAACAACAAATTAAGTTTCTTGATAGTATCAACAGACCGCATAGGCTTGTTGAAATCGGAAAAGAGCGCATTCGTCGTGCAGCAGAGAAAATCAAAGATGAAAATCCTTCTTCTACTTTTGACAACGGTTTTCGTGTATTCAAGCTGGATGACAGCAACATGAAAGACGTATTCTATGCTCCTGCTGATTATGACCAGAGCCTACTTTCCATGCTCGAATCCAACATCAAAGAAGACCGTACCGACCTTGACCTGCTGTTTGGTTGCCTGCTTGAGTGGGGTCTGCCTCTCTCCATGCCTTACACTTCCGAAGTTATCAGTGGCTGTACCGTTCACACTTATAATGAGGGCGACTTGATTGCCTGCTTTGATGAGAATATCCCGGATGAGGTTGTTTGGACCATTGCAAAGCGCCAGCCTCTCCGTGCTGTATTCCGCGATGCCAGCTTTGACGGCAGCCCTGCCAAAATCAATATAACTGAGGTATTCAAACTGTTAGCACCGGACACAAGAGTAAAAGTAATCTAAGGAAGGAGTTGGCTTTATGAAGCTACAATTTAAGCATCAAAAATTCCAGGCGGATGCTGCAAAGGCTGTAGTTGATGTTTTTGCAGGTCAGCCGTATCTGACTCCTACCTATATGATGGACAGAGGGGTGACCTATCAGCAGTTCTTGACCGACGATGCTGATTTCACAGGCTGGAGTAATCAGAAACTGGTACCGGAACTTTCCGACCCGGTTATTCTGGAACATATACAGAAAATTCAAAGAGCAAATCAGATTGCGCCCTCTCCAAAATTGGAAGGCAGATTCAATCTGACAATAGAGATGGAAACAGGTGTCGGTAAGACCTACACCTATATCAAGACCATGTACGAACTGAACAAGCACTACGGCTGGAGCAAATTCATTGTGGTTGTCCCCAGCGTGGCTATCCGCGAGGGTGTATATAAAACCTTCCAGATGACACAAGAGCATTTTGCCGAGGAATACGGCAAGAAAGTACGATTTTTCGTTTATAACTCCGCCCTGCTGACGGAGATTGACCGCTTCGCCTCCGACAGTTCCATTAATGTCATGATTATCAATTCCCAAGCATTCAACGCCAGGGGCAAGGATGTCAGAAGAATTTACATGAAACTGGACGAGTTCCGTTCCCGTCGTCCGATTGATATGATTGCCAAGACTAACCCGATTCTGATTATTGACGAACCGCAGTCCGTTGAAGGCAAGCAGACCAGGGAGCGTTTGAAGGAATTCTGCCCGCTGTTTACCCTCCGCTACTCCGCAACTCATAAGTCGGACAGCATCTACAATATGATTTACCGTTTGGACGCGATGGAGGCGTATAATAAGCGTTTGGTTAAGAAAATCGCCGTTAAGGGTATTACCGAAACGGGCAGCACTGCTACCGACAGCTATGTCTATTTGGAGAGCATCAACCTTTCCAGGAAAGACCCTACTGCCACCATTCAGTTTGATATGAAAGGCGCGAGAGGTATCCGCAAAGTCAGCCGTACCGTGGGCATCGGATTTAATCTCTATGATAACTCCGGCCACATGGAGGAATACAAGAACAACTTTGTAGTCAAGTCCATTGACGGCAGAGATGACTCCCTTGAATTCCTCAACGGCATCAAGCTGTACGCAGGGGATGTCATCGGCAAGGTGGATGAAAACCAGCTTCGCCGCATTCAGATTCGTGAAACCATCCTCTCTCACATTCAGCGTGAGCGCCAGTTGTTCTATAAGGGCATCAAGGTGCTGTCCCTGTTCTTCATTGACGAGGTTGCCAAGTACAGGGTGTATGACGCAGCCGGACAGCCCGGTAACGGTATCTACGCAGAAATGTTTGAAGAGGAATACGCGGACATTATCGAAAACCTCCAGCTCGCCATCGGCGAGGACGAATACATTAAGTATCTGAAATCCATCAAGCCTTCCGCAACCCACGCAGGTTACTTCTCCGTAGACAAGAAAGGCAAGATGATAGACTGTAAGTTGGCAAAGAAGGAAACCACCTCGGACGATATCAACGCCTACGATTTGATTATGAAGAACAAGGAACTGCTCCTTGATCGCAATCCGAAGCGTTCTCCCGTGCGTTTCATCTTCTCCCACTCCGCACTGCGTGAAGGTTGGGATAATCCGAATGTATTCCAGATCTGTACACTGAAGCAGTCTGGCTCTGATGTAAGAAAGCGTCAGGAAGTTGGCCGTGGTCTGCGTCTGTGCGTAAACCAGGACGGCGAGCGTATGGACTCCGGCGTTCTCGGCAACGATGTTCACAATATCAATGTTCTGACCGTTATCGCAAGTGAAAGCTACGATAGTTTTGCCAAGGGTCTACAATCCGAATTGGCTGATGCTATTGCAAACCGTCCGAAGACTGTTACACCGGAACTCTTTATGGGCAAGACTATCACAGACGCCCAAGGCAATATCGATGTTATCACTGACGATGTGGCAAGAGAAATCTATGTTGGTCTCCGTATGGAAGGCTACATTGACAAGCAGGGTGCTTTGACCGACAAGTACTACGAGGATAAGGCAAACGGCGAAATCAAACTGACCGATGAAGTTGCAGGTTCTATCGAGAGTGTTATTGGCATTATCGACTCTATCTACGATGCCAAGGCAATGCAGCCTGAAAACGCAAGAAGCAACAATGTGGAACTCACCGTGGATGAGGACAAACTTGCCATGCCGGAATTCAAGGCTCTGTGGAACAGAATCAATGCCAAGAGCGTTTATGTAGTTGACTTCGATACAGATGAACTGGTGCGTAAGTCTATCGATGCTCTGGACAGAAAACTCCGTGTATCCAAGATTTACTTCAAGGTAGAAACTGGTGCTATGGAGCAAATTAAGTCCAAGACTGAACTGGAAAGCGGTGCATCCTTCGCAAAGGAAGAATCTGGCACCTACAGTGCTACCATCCATGCAAGCAGCAATGTGAAGTATGACCTGGTCGGCAAATTGGTGGATGAAACGGGATTGACCCGTAAGGCTGTTATCGCCATTTTGAAGGGTATTCAGCCTTCCGTATTCAACCAGTTCAGGGACAACCCGGAAGAGTTCATCATCAAGGCTGCAGCCCTTATCAACGATGAAAAGGCTGCCGCCGTTATTGAGCATATTACCTACGATGTCCTCGATGAGCGTTACGGCATGGATATCTTTACCGAGCCTACTATCAAGGGCAAGCTGGGCGTGAACGCTATGAAGGCGAACCGCCACCTGTATGACCATATCGTTTATGACTCTATCAACGAGCGTGACTTTGCAACCGACCTCGACACCAATAAGGATGTTGCCATATATGTGAAGTTACCGGATGGCTTCTATATCTCTACTCCTGTGGGCAGATATAACCCTGACTGGGCGATTGCTTTCTACGAAGGTACCGTGAAGCACATCTACTTCGTGGCGGAAACCAAGGGATCCATGTCCTCGATGCAGCTTCGTTTGATTGAGCAGTCCAAGATTCACTGCGCGCGGGAGCATTTCAAGGCTATCAGCAGTGGAAGTGTGGTCTATGACGTAGTGGACAGTTACAAGAAACTGATGGACATCGTCATGAAGTGACGCTTTTCGTATAGAGAAGGTTCGAATGATGCGAAATACGCATGGCATGAGGCGGCTTTGTTTTTCATACTCCGCCCGATGATGAAATTCATGGAAGCAGCCGGAGACGGCGCGGAAGGTTTATTTTTGTAACAGAGGGGGATAAAAGGGTGTGTGGGCAATCAGCTTCTTTTGCGGCGAGCCGCCAGCAAGGCCGCTCCCAACAGGCCCAGCGAAGCCACAGCGGGCTCCGGAACGAGGTGGTTGTAGATACTTGAGGAATAGACTTTGACATAATCGATGTCGAATGCGGCTCCGGAATTGGCCAGCGTATTTTGGTCGATTCCTTTATTGACTCCTGCGTTTTCCACCCAGTTGCCTCCAATCTGCTGGTCGATGATCAGGTAGAATTCGTTTCCGTCCTTGTCAAAGGGCCAGTTTGCGTTATTGGGCTTTTTGAATGAACCGGTTGCTTTTCCATCCACATAAAAGGTGATGCCTTCTTCCGTCCATTCCATCCCGTAGGTATGCCAGTTTGCTTTTTCGGCACCATCGTTCCAACCGGGGGTGACCCCCTGGGAGTTATCCTGGTTGGGAACGCCGTTTTGCGACCAGTGGATTGTCTGGTAAACACGGCCTTCGTAATTCAGGTGTTCCATGATGTCAATTTCCCCTCCGACAGGCCAGCCGATGCTGTCGGATTTGGGCATCATCCAGATGGCCGGCCAGACGCCCTGCACGCAGTCGAATCTGGCGCGGACTTCTACGTAGCCATATTGGAAGGAGAAGGTTTTCAGGGAATATACCCCTCCGCAGGCGTATGTCCTGGCTGGGGCGGTCTGGTTGGTTTGGGTGGTGTAGTCCCCGTATTTTCCCCACAAGGTCATGGCGGAGTTGCCGTCCTTTTCCCGGAATTCCACAAGGCTTTCGTCCCGGGATTGGTACTTGCGCCAGTCCGGGGCATTATATCCTACGTAATCAATGCGGCTCCAGTTGTGTGCGTTCAGCGATGAGCCGTCAAAATTGTCTTCAAAAACGAGCTCCCAGTTCCTGTCAGAAGCCCAAGGGGTTGCCGCCATGACGGAAGATCCTGAAAGTGAGAGAAAAAGGATAGGAAAAAGGAGCGTTGTCCTGATGAACATAATAAGGAAATATAGGGGAGGCGCGGCTTGGTGTCAATAGACAAGAAATTGGCTGGCCGCCCCGGCATGGAGCAGGGAATTTCCTCCCTCCTTAAAATGGTATATCCGGTTTTTCCAGCAGGGACACGGAGATTGGCGCCCCTGCCGGGATTTCCTCATCACAAGTTTTTTTATGGGACCTACATACTTGACTAACCATCTAACAGATCACCTCTCCCTTTCTATCATCTAAATAATCATTGATATTATTTTGAATACTTGATACATGGAATATTAATCTTATTTTTATCAATTTTCCCTCCGCAACAATTTTTCATCCAAAATCTAATAGTCTTTTCCCATTTTTCATTTATATATAATCGAATATATGACACAATCTCCTTTTCATAAAAAGATTTGTTCCCAAGATAGTGTAGAAACAAACTCACTTCCCCAACAATATAAATCCGAACCATTAAAACACATAAAGGAAGACGATGATTCGATTTATAAATTTTATCAACAATCATATCTTTTGAAGAATCCACAGTTTGTGGAATCTTTAAGAAAGAGTCCAGAATATTTAGATCTTGTTGAGTCAGTAGAAAATTTTTTGACTGAATTAAGAAATCACAAATCTGAGAAAAATAAATAGGGCTCCCATCATCTAATTTAACATTAAGCCTATCGCATATTTCTTTACAATAAAGGTTAATATTTTGATATGAATATTTTTCATCATTCATAATCGAAATATATTGTTTTTAATATAATTTGTCAAATCAAATCAAATCAAAAAACCGCTGACTAGAATATCTAGTCAGCGGTTTCCATAATATGCTGTCTATTAATTCGTTAATATGAATGAAGCTTTAATTCATCCAAGCTTTGAACTCATAGTAACACCAAAAACAACCTATCCAAAAGATAACGGACATCAACCAGATACCTACATCTTTCCATCTCACGATACCAAGTTCGCTTCCTCCTTCTCCAACTGTAAGGTATGTTTTACCCAATGATTGATATAGTCTATACACCGCCCCTATTTTGATTAACCATCCAAAAAGTAGATAACAAATAAATACTCCTTTTGACCATTTAATGCTTGGTCTATTCTTTTCCGCTTCCAGTAAATCATCATAAGCGGTTCTCCCTCCTTGATAACTTCTGGTTGATTGGGTTCTTCCGTCTTGTCCGCATATATAAATGGTATTTCCATCTCTGACCGTTACCGAAACAGAGGTAAAACCAAGGAGTTCTCCTTTTCTGGTATATAAGGTTGAACCATCCGTACCGATGGCGCGAACATACAAACCGTCTTGTACCGCTGAACTAATCATGATTCCGGGTATTTCTCTGAGATTCCATATTGATTTTTCCCTGGTTGACTATCCTTGGCGAATGCCACCAACATGATGATGGGACCCGCAAAAGGAATAAGACTCATTAACAGGTAACTTCCACTCTGTCCAATATCATGGAGACGACGAACGCAGACCGCCAAATGGGGAATCACTAATCCAATCGTCAAAATAATAGAAATAACGATGAAGAATATGCCGGCCCCGGCAGTGGAATCGTCTGTCAAAAGTGAAAGTCCTATCAATAAAGGAACATAAAGGACGATGTTCATAAACAAGTAAAACATCCAGAACTCATGGCGGGTGGCGCGTCCAGAGAACGTGGCGTACTTCCTGAGGCATGTACTAATCGCAGACATAACTTATTAATCATAAATACCTGAATGAGATGATCATCTCATTCAGGTATATTGTTTTAGTTTCCGGAAACGGTAGTTGTATACTTGTTATAGATACCCAAGATACTATAGACCTTGGTATCTACCGCCGAGACAGTCTTGATGCCTCCGTTCTTTTTGGCCGCTTCAATGGAGGAGTCTCCCAGGGCAACCAATCCGCAATAGGATTTAGATTCAGATTGACCAGTTCTGATGCCGCCAGCGGATGTCGCATGTACAGGCTTATTGACGTCCGAATAGACGACACCGATAGGACCCATTGTTCCGCAACTGCACAGAAGTGTTGCGCCCAGTATTCCAAGTAATAATGTCTTCATAGTTCTTATCTCGTTTTGATAGATTCCCAGAATGGGAACTCATCCGCATAGTACGAGATAGAAACTGATTGTAAACAACAAAATATCCTAATTCGGGTTATTTCTGAAGATAGGTTATCCTTAGAAAATGCTCAGGAAGAGGGATAGTCTCCAAGAGGAAAAATTGCGTTCATTCCTAAGAATGAAGCGTAAAAAAATGGGATTGTCCCAAGTAGAACTTTCCGAGATGTGTAATCTTCCTCAGTCATTCGTCTCCAAATATGAGACAGGAGAAAGGTATTTGACCTTTTTAGAAGTGTTATCTCTTTGTAAATTACTCAATATCAAATTAGATGATCTTGTGAGGGAATTGGAATCTTGACATTCTCTAAGTACTGTTAATATACTACGCTATTGTAGATATGAATTCTTCTATACCAGAATTTGATCATAATTCTGTATTACCTCCGTATTTAGAAAACCCTGCATATGCAGGTGGATCTCCATATGTTTGTAGTACAATAGAGCTATGTAAACGATTTGCCACTACACCAGAAAGAATAACAATTTTAGAGGGATTCCTAAGATTTCGTCAAAAATTGAATGAAGAGGGAATAATTAATGGGGTCCAATGGTTAGATGGAAGCTTTATTATTGATATTGAAAAATTAGAAAATCGTCCTCCACATGATTTAGATATTGTTACTTTCATATGGGGTATTAACGAATCTAAGTTACTTCGTGAAGTTTCTTTGAATTTTCCTGAAATACTTAATCCACAATTATCAAAGAAAAATTATTTTATAGATCACTATATAGTTCCAATTGATTTTAGTCCACAGATAGCCATTCAAAGAATGGGTTATTGGTATAATTTATTTAGTCATACAAGAGATAAAGTTTGGAAAGGTATTTTACAATTGCCCATAAATACACATGAAATTGATCAATTGGCTATAGAATTTTTAAAAGAAAGGAGGGGTATATGAGCATTTATAATCGTAAGAGGTATTTGCAACAACAGATTTCCCAACTCCAAGAATTTCTTAAGTTAGAGCAAGATCATCCTTTTTTATTAGCTAGTGATAAAGCTAGAATTGAGATGTTACAAAATGAACTTGATCAACTTCCTGATGAACAAGACGATTCAAAAGTAACTCTTCTGTTTTATGGGGAGCCTGTTGTTGGCTCAGTTGGGATAGATGCGGAATTTACTGTAAAAACACTATTTCCTTTTCAACAAATGGTTAGTGCTGCCTACAATGATAGAAGAAGTGGTTCTTTAGGAAAACGAGGTGTTATAAAAAATAAAAATGCTTCTTCTCTTGTTTTAACAGCTTTACCGAAGGGTTCATTTGGTTTTGAGTTAACTCATATTAAAAATGAAGAGAGTGATCTATTTAGTGAAATAGATGTAGCAAAAAGTCTAGCTTTTATTAATGACATCATATGTGCTGCAGCTAGCAATGACACCGATTTTTCTGAGAATCTCGAACAGGCTAATATTAGAATAATTAAAAATTTGCAACGCTTTTTAAAATCAATTTATAAATCCAATGCTGGTATAAAAATAGAAACTGGTACTCACCATTGTGCTTTAACTCCTCAACATGTTGAAGATGCCTATATAAGGGTAAGCCAGACTCGAACAGAAAAAGATAATATTAATTTAAAATGTATTTTTAAAGGAGGGATCATTGATGGACAGTTTGAGTTAGAAACGGATAATCATACTACAATTCGAGGAAAATTTGATGAAAAAGTTCCTGATGAAAATGTAATTAGATTTATTAAAAAATTTACTAATATGGAATGTATAGCTAATATAGAAAGAACTACAATAATTCTTCCGAATGAAAGCAAAAAATTTATCTACGACCTTATTTCGTTAGAAGAAATTCCTTCTAATGATTAACTTACCAATTCACAATACATAATTCTCTTACCAACCATTTTGGTAATCGTATCTCCTATACATTCCATTACTTCAATCTTGGAGGTATTATGCCTATAGGAAAACTCATGGATATACCTCTTCAAATGCTTAGGAGACATGTAGTGATAAACGCCATAGTAACCTCTCTTCAGTAGAGACCAGAAGCTTTCAATGGAATTGGTGTGTACATTACCATTGACATATTGTTTCCCTGAGTGATTGACAAACTCATGGATAAAACCAGTCAACCCTTTATAGGATTTGAATTCATCAGTAAACACATTGGAATTTTTATCAACATGTTTTCCGATAAATCCCTGTAAATTGTAAGCGGATGTATCGTTGATATGTTTGACGATCACCTTTCCGTTCCTCTGTTTGGCTCCAATTACAATCAATTTACCGACCGAGCCTCTTCCCTTGTTCAGCTTCTTGGAAAAGTGTTTGTTGGATTCCTTACCTCCAATAAAGGTTTCGTCTACTTCCACAATACCATCCAACTTCTCCTTTTTATCCTTCATCCAAACTTCCCTTATTCTGTGACAGAGGAACCAGGCAGACTTCTGAGTGATTCCCAATTCCTTGGAAACCTGGATTGAGGAAATACCTTTTCTGGAAGTTGCCAACAGGTACATACACATCAACCATTTGTGAAGAGGCAATTTGGATTCCTCTAAAATTGTACCGAATCTGACGCTGAAGAACTTTCTACAATCCTTACAGCGGTAGGGCATCGGTTTTTGATCCTTACATTCGGTAATGTTATGTTTACCACAATGAGGACAACGGACATGACCATTCCATCTTTTTAACTCAAAATACTTCCGGGCGGATTCCTCATTAGGAAATTTGGAGAAGAACTCATATAAGGAAGTATATTTGATTTTGTTGTTTCCCATATCATCGCTTGGTTGATATGGAAATTTTGTCGTGTTTTGATTAGTTCGTACGCGTTTATTTTCAGCGTATTGAGAATAATTTTGTATTACAATTTTCTTACCCATATTGGGCGAGTGGAAAATTGTTCTCAGAATTTAATGATATAAAAATAAAAGACATTTAAGTTAAATGCGATTAACTTAAATGTCTTTAACATTAAAATTTTTACCCCAATAATGAAAAAGTATGGTATACTAGAGGAAATCGTAAGAGAGAAAACCTTAACAGTGACAACATATATTAAAAAATTAGACACGGTAGATCTCCACCTACCATGTCTGTAATAATTTTATGAATACGCGAGTATACATAATGACGCCCTTTGGTCCAAGGGCGGTATATCATTTACGACAAGTAAATGTATACTTTATCAGGTTAACTCCTGATACGACGCCTATCCAAGTATATCCTATTTGATAACTTGGATTGTCAAGGCGAAGGTAATTCACAGTTACCTTCGCCTTTTTTATTTAGTGGATTTCCTGAAAAGGAAGAGGTGATCTGTTGGATGGTTAGTCAAGTATGTAGGTCCCTTTTTTATTATTCCTGGCCGCAGGTGAAAGCCGTTTAAGACTGGAGAGCCATATTTCTGACGGCGTTTGCCTTGTACACGTGCAGTTCCGCAAGGCGGACTTTTCCGCCCTTCTGGAAGAGCTTGATGCGCAGCCTGTTGGTGGTGACAGGGTCAAACGTCCGCATGCATTTGATAAATCCATTGCCCGGAAGCTGGAGCATGCGCAGTACTTCCGGTTCATTTGCGTACATGGCTTTCTGCGCATCGCTGACGCCGGCAGTAGAGGCCCCCAGGGAGCCCCAGTGAATAGGAATCCACTTGCCGCCTTTGTTGGCTTCAATGACTAAACGGTTGTTGCCCTTTTCAATCTTGATGTCCACGGCGCGCAGGGCGGCAGGGGATTTTAGGGTGAGTTCCAGCACCAGGGGCTCGTCTTCCGAGGGGGACGCGTCCAGTTCTTCAACGGTGGTAGCGTCCCTGTCCAGTAGTTTGGCCGTATCCACACGGCCTCCGGTAGAGGCTTTCAGCTTATAGTCCGCGACTTCCTCCGTGGAACTGCCCAGCAGTTTCAGTTCACGCACGCGGCATTCCAGGCCGTGCCAGTCCGTAGAAACGCGGAACAGGCAACGGGAACCTTGAGTCAGGCAGGAGTCATTCGGGGAAACCCAGGTTGTTTCCTTCTTTTTGTCCGTTTTGTCGTACACCTCTATCTGGTTGCCCTGGGAGGCCGCGGAAATGTAGGTTCCGTCCGGCAGATGGAAGGAGCATCCCCAGTTGCCGTGGTCCCGGATCAGGATGCCCGGCACCCACAGATGGTTGCAGTTGGTGACTGATAGGGCTTTTTCCGGGCATCCCACTTCAAAGCCGCCCACGGCGATGGGGCGGTCGTATTCCACATCCAGGTCATTGACGCGCCATTTGATTTTGGCGTTCATTTTCTGCACGCCCGGCTGGGTGGGGCCGCTGAGTTCCTTTTTGTAGGAGTAAACGTTCCACTGGCCGCCGAATTTGGAATTGGGCGTCCAGGAAATGGTTTCCATGGGGGAGAAGGTGGTCGTGTCGCTGAATTGCACCGTGCCGGCAAAGTCATATTTGTAGGCGGAATTGGCTTTTCCTTCCAGTTCCTTGTCGCGGTGAAGCCCGAGGGCGCGGCCGCCCAGCGGCTGCTGGACATCCACGGTTAGAGAATATTCCCCGGGTTGGGGGTTATCGTCCTTGCGCTTGGGTTCAAAGAAAATGCGCACATCCATGCCCAAGATCATTTCCGCGCAGGTGGCCCTGGTGAGCTGATCCACCCCGGGAATTTCCATGATAGCCTTGGCGATGGGGAGGGCGCGGTTGTTGACGACATTGATAAGCTTAAAGCGGCAGCCCTGTTCCACAGGAATGTTTTTCAGTTCCCGGATGGCGGATTTCAGGGAGGCGGGCGCCTTGGCCCCAAGCGCCGCATTTACCATGGACCAGTTGCGCACGTAGGTATTCAGGAAGCGGGATTCCGTATCGATGACAGGGGGCACCTTCCGGAATGTCTTTGCCTGAAATTCCGGCTTGCCCGTGATTGCCAGGTTCCGGCGTTCCGCGCAGAGGGCCGTGATCCAGATGCTGGTGCGGATGTAGGTGCCGATGACGGGATCCGCCGTCATCAGTTCCAGGCGGTTGGGGTTCTGCATCATGCCGCCGTCAAAGGGGCGCAACAGCGTCAGTTTCCATCGGAAAGCCTCCATGTTTTTGTAATATACTTCCGGATTGGTTCGCCAGTAGGCGGGAAGGGCCCACATGATGGAGAGCGTCTCGGAGGAGTGGCCCTGGTCACAGCCGCCGATGGGGCCTTCACCGTACATGATGCGGCTGTTTTTGGTGTACAGTTCCGGTCCGCCGCAGATGAGGGAAGCAATGTAGTACGGGCCATGGCGGCCGGAGTAGGTTCCCCCGCATTCGCGGTTGGGTTCAAAAGTGAAGGTTTCCGTCATGCGGCCGTAGGGCCCCATGCCGGTGGGGCAGATGGACTGGGCATGATCCATCATTTTGTCCAGCACATCGTCTTCCGTGCGCGCCGGGGTTTTGCTGGCCAGCGCCAGGAACAGGCACATGTGGGAGCCGCCGATGCTGACGCCTGTTCCCCGGTAGCCCGGGTGAATGCCGTGGCCGGTGACGAAGTCCCCGTAAAGGACTTCGTTTTTCATGCGCTGCACGCCGTTGCGGATGGCCGGGAGAACGGAGTTGTCCCGGTAGCGCAGCCAGTATTCACACAGGAAAATACCTGCGGATGCCTGGGGGACGGCCCACCAGCACTGGGAGCCGGAGAAGGCGATGTAGTGCGCCGCCTTTTTAATGACGGGGTCATATTTAGGGTTGCCCGTGGCCATCAGGGCCAGCCCGGCCCAGCCCGTATCATAATGGTTGCCGCAGTAGCCGCCCGGACGTTCCCAGGAACCGTTCTCGCGCTGCTGGGCCGCCAGCCATTCACTCATCATGTGGACAACCGCCTTGCTCTTGGCGCAGTTTTTGGGGAAGCCGAGGGCATAGGAACCCAGCTGGGGTATTTTAAAGGTGACGTTTTTTACGTATTTCTTCACGGCGTCCGGCAGAGTGGAGGAGCCTCCCACCTGTACGGTCACGCCAACGGAGGCGGACCACCTGGGGGTTCCTGTCCCTTTGAGTTCCCAGTCTCCCCTGGGGATATCAAAAACCAGGGAAGAGACGGCATGAGCCTGCCATACGCTGCTTTTGGGGTCATACTTGGCCTCCCCGTAACCTACGGTGTATTGCAGGGCCCGGGTCAGCGGAACGGTTCCGCCGGGGCCTTCCAGCCTCAGGCCAGACCATTCAAAACCGTCGCTGCCAATGCCGTTGCCGCCGTCATCCACGCGCAGGCGCACCTGCTGGCCGCCCTTTACCGGAATGGAAAGGGAGACGGGCTTTTGGGCCCGTTCCTCCCGTAAGACTTCTTTCCAGAGAGGCTGGATGCCCTGGATTTTTTCCACGCTTTCTGCGGGAATAATATTCAGGGTGATTTTCCCGGCCCCTTCCGCCTTGTCCAGCAGAAGGCCCGCGTGCATGTCCAGGCCGCGCCTGTCCTGGTGCTGATAAGGGCCGTAAAGCACGTCCAGGCTTTGAGACGTTTTGAAGGGGTGGCCGTCAATGCCCAGGATCAGGTCTCCTTCCTTGACGTATTTTTCAGCGGGGGAACCCTCAATCACCTGGGTGACCGTGTAGAGGTTCGCCACGGGCTCCCCGTTGGGATCCAGCATGGTCTTGGGGAAGAAGCCGCGGAAGTTCGTGTCCGGCCAGGAGGCGTCCAAACCGCGGGCTCGGAATCCCAGGGGGCCGAAGGTGGTGATCCAGCCTTTGGCTACTTCCTCGGAATTGCCGAACCAGCTTGTGTACAGGTTGGCGTATTGTTTTTTCCACTGGTTCAGCGTCATGGGCTTGGCGAATTTCCTCACATAGGCGTTGACGTCTCCCATATTGGTGGTTTGCCTGGAGGCTTTTCCCCGTAGACGCGTTTCAGGGACAGGGGTGACGGCAGATTGTGCCCCCTGTGCTTCCTTCCTGTTGGCGGGATTTTCCGGTTCCTGCTGTTTCCCGTCCGCCGCGTCATGGTCCGGGGTACCGGATTCTCCGGCAGTTTGTGCAGGGGAGGACGCGGATTTTTCCTCTAAAATGTCCGGGGCATCTCCGTTCCTTTCCCCGGAGGAGATGGACGGCGGTGTTTTTTCCGGCTGTTCCGCGTCTCCGGTCGGGGTGGCGGGCGCGGCGTTTTCCTGTTCCGGAGGGGTTTCCGTCTTCACGGCGGGCAGTACGGCTTTCTTTTCCGGTTTGGCGGCTTCCTTCTTTTCCCTGCCGGGTTGGGGGGCGGCCGGTTCCTGCAGAGAGCCGGATTTTCCCGAAGTTGTCTGGGTGTAATAGTAAGTTCCGCATGCGCCTCCCAGCAGGAGCAGGGTAAGGAGCCATAGGCCGGCGGAGTTTTTCTTTTTCCGAGGCTGGGGAAGGGAACCCGCATGGATGGCCGCCGCCCCGGTTCCGGGAGTGGACAGTGGCCGTTGATCGCGCCGGAGGGGCTCCGCCGGGGGGATGCCCGCGCCGGGGTGCTGTTCCGCTGCGGCGTGGCTGCCGGGAATGGCATAAGCCAGGTACAGGGTGCCCAGGGCGGGAATTTCCCACAGGGAACCGGTTCGGAACTGGGCTTCGAAGTCATTTTTCAGCGGGAGAACTTCCCGTTCAATGTCCGTGTTTTCCGGATAACGCAGTTTTCCGCTTTCCGGGTCGCGCACAGCGAGCCCCTGGGGGCAGAATTCGCGGAGCAGGTATGGAACATGACTGGCATCCAAAACGTAATAAACATGGCAGAGGGGATCCGTCTGTTTCAGGGATTGGATAAGATAGCCGTTGATATTAAATCCGGAAGGAAGGGGTGGCGTATGTTCCATGGTTACAGACGGTTGGTTATCCGGCTACCTACTAGCATACCCGGGGTCCTCTATCAATGTAAAAAGAGGTTTTCCTTTTCCGGAGCGTGTGACGCAATTAATTGATTATTTACTTGAATGCATGTCTGTTCTGTGGTGCAAGCAAGGCTCGATTTTCTGTTTTTCCATTACAATCATGAGTTCCGATATTAGATTAGATGCCTTGCAGTACCATTCCCAGCCCCGCCCCGGCAAGGTGGAAACGCTGCCCTGCAAGCCCTGCTTTTCACAACGGGATCTGACTCTTGCCTATTCCCCGGGCGTGGCCGAGCCCTGCCTCCGCATTAAAGAGGATCCTTCTCAAAGCGCCCTGTACACTGGTCGCTCCAATCTGGTGGGCGTAATCACCAACGGCACCGCCGTTCTGGGGCTGGGCAATATCGGGCCGGATGCCGCCAAGCCGGTGATGGAAGGCAAGGGGGTTCTGTTCAAGGTGTTCGCGGATATTGACGTTTTTGACATTGAGCTGAACGTGAAGGAGCCGGAAAAGCTGATTGAGACGATCAAGACCATGGAACCCACTTTCGGCGCCATCAATCTGGAGGATATCAAGGCGCCGGAATGCTTCATGGTGGAAGAACGCCTGCGGGAGGAGATGAATATTCCCGTGTTTCATGACGACCAGCATGGCACGGCCGTGATTTCCGGCGCCGCCCTGCTGAACGCCGCAGAGTTGACGGGCCGCAAGCTGGAGGATATGAAGGTTGTCGTCGTGGGGGCCGGCGCTGCCGGCATTTCCTGCGCCAAGTTCTACATGACGCTGGGAGTGCGCCGCGAACATATCTACATGTTTGATTCCAAGGGTCTTATCCATACCGGACGCATTGATCTTCATGCCACGAAAGCGCAGTTCTCCCAGTCGGAAGACTTCTCTCTGGAGGAGGCTCTTACCGGAGCGGACGTGTTCCTGGGGCTGTCCACCAAGGGACTGCTCACGCAGGACATGGTAAAGCTCATGGCTCCTTCCCCCATCATTTTCGCCTGTGCGAATCCGGACCCGGAAATTACGTACCAGGATGCCAAAAAAGCGCGGCCTGACTGCATTATGGGGTCCGGCCGTTCCGACTGGCCCAACCAGGTGAACAATGTTTCCTGCTTCCCCTTTATTTTCCGTGCCGCCCTGGATGTGCGCGCTTCCGTCATCAATGAACAGATGAAGATTGCCGCCGCCCGCGCCCTGGCTGATCTGGCGAAGGAGCCCGTCCCCCAGGAGGTGATTGACCTTTACGGGGGAGCCCCGCTCAGCTTCGGCATCGACTACGTGATTCCCAAGCCTATCGATCCCCGCATTATTGAATGGGAGTGCCCGGCGGTAGCCCAGGCGGCCATGATTTCCGGGGTGGCCCAGTCCCCCATCCGGGATATGGAGGCCTACACGCTGGAATTGCGCAAGCGCATTGCCGCGGCTCGTGAACGCGTCTCCGGCGTGGTTCGCAGCTACCTTTAACTGGTTTCCGGCGGAAGGCCGGCAACCTCATGCCTCCGGCGTTTGCGCCGGGCGGCTGTGAAAACCGGGCGGATGTGATCTTCCTCCCGGTTTTTTCATGCCGTGCAGAAACGTATTTAATGGCAAGGGGGGAAACTGCGTCAAATGCCTCTGAAGGCGGAAAAAAAGGGGAGGGCGGCCCGGTGCTTCCTGCCATATGAATATTAAGGCGGACATGCTGTTTCATGACACTGCCCTGTTGCATGCGGCTTTGGTTGTTTGTGCATCATTCGTCTGGGCTGTTTCCGCAGTCCCGGCGGACTTTCTGCCGATGAGAAAAAATGCCGGGAGAACGGCGGGAGGAGGCCGTTTCCCGGACGTTGGAGGATTGCGACCGTGATCCGGCAGAGAACATCCTTTTCTGCAAATTAATGAGGATGTGGAGAAGGAGGAATTCTGATACCTGTTTTACGATAAGTCCGGCCACGGTTCTTCCCTGCTGGTGTGCCGGGTTGAAGTTCTGGACAGAAAGAAGTCCTGTTTTTTCAACCGCGCTTGAATGTTGCGAGAGTGAATGAAAACGTACGCTGTGCCCACATGATAGGGAACACCGGGGACTGAAGTTCCGTGCCGGTTTGCAGCCCTATGAAGGGAGGTCGAGGTACGGAAGACGGCTGGGGCAGCCAACTCTGCCAGGTGAAGGCCCTGAGCCTGCGTTGGGGGATGGGCGGAATGCCCAATGACCCGGTACGGCTTTTCCCTCCGCGCGAAAGGCAGTTGGGAAAATCGCAGAAAGCCGTAGCCGTACCGGATATTCCAAGTAGTTTGGCGGTTCGAGGTTATCTTCTTCTGCGTGAGACGAGCAGGCCCGCGAACGACAGCGTGACAAGCAGGCATGAAGCCGGTTCGGGGACGCTTTCGGGGTCGGTGACGGTAACGATCATGTTCGGGAAGTACATGCTCGTTTCGTTGCCCGTATTGTAGTAGAGTATGACGGGAGCCCCGCTGTAAAAGGCTGTTGACTGCATGGAGGCGTAGGCAAATCCGTTGTCTACGCTGAATGGGGAGTCAGCTCCCTCTTCCGCCTGAAGGCTCGTGCCTATTGTCAGCCTGCCCAGCATGGCGGCGTCAGAAACGAAGGCGAAGACGTATTCCTGCGATGTGTTCAGAAGGAGGTTGCTGAAGGTAAATTCAACGTCGGTGTAGGAGCCGATATTCACGGAGAGGTTTTCTTCCGTGCGGGATTGCCCGACGACCGTCCAGTCCGCGCTGTCCGACGCCGGTTTGGTGAATACCACCATGGTAAGGCTGCCGGATGTGAAGTCCGCGGTAAACCGGTTGTCCGTCAGCTTGAGCTGTATGGAGTCGAGGTTCACGGCTCCGGGCAGGGCAGTATTAGAAGTAAAGCCCTGGTTCAGTTGCATGGAGATGCCCGTACCGCTGGCATTTACAGCTCCGGTTCCTCCTCCCGTAAGGATGTGGGCCGCGTTTGCAGGAAGGGTTGAAATGGCCGCAAACAGGGCCGGCAGCAGTAATAGCAGTTGTTTTTTACTCATCATGTTTCGTGTGGACTTTGTGTTGACGCACAGCCCATGCACCGGTTTCCTGAAAAAAGGCTTGCCATTGGCGGTTGCGAGACCGCCGGATGGGAAGGTTCCATTCATTCAGGGATACCGGAAACAGGAAAGTCCGGTTGAGACATGGAACCGGAAATAACAGAAGGCCCATGAATGGGGCGTTCCTTATCCAAAGCGGATATGATTCTGGTGAACATGGTCTATCAAATGGTTTCCCGCCATATGCATAGGCATCCATCAGGCTGGTATTCTGGCTTATCTTCCTGTAGAAGAATTACAGTAGCGGAACTGCTCCGGATTCTAACCGGATTCCCCATCTATTTCCTGACGGCTCCCGCCGTCGTCCCAATGGAGATTCATTTTTCATGAATCGCCGTTAATGTAGTCTCTTCCCTTCGTCTGGCAAGAAAGAAATTTCCCTATGGTTAGATGCAGGAAATGTTATTTTTATCTGGTATGTTCAATCCATTTGGAAAGAATCGCAGGATATGGCCGGGCAAAAGGCCGGCCTCCTTTCGTTTTTGGTGAAGGCATGTCTACACCTGGGCGTTGGCCAGCCGGAGGCGGATCTGTTCCGTCTGCTCCCTGTCCGGGATGAGCTCTACAAACGTCTGGCTGTTTTCTTCCAGGGAATCAAGCTGGTCGAAGTCCTCCGCCGTGCGGATGGTCAGGTAGCGCATTCCCCATTGTTCCGCAATGGCCTTGAAGGAATGGGCGTGGGGTTGTACAAGCAGCTTCCTCATGGTTTCCGGCTGGCCGTCTGCTCCCGGGAGGGTGCGGAAGATGCCCCCTCCGCCGTTGTTGATGACGCCGAGGACGCGGGTCCCCCTGTCCAGTTGGGGAAGGAGTGCCAGGGCATTGGAATCATACATGGCGGTCAGGTCGCCCACGAGAGCCCAGGAGCGGGAACACCGGGCGGAGACCCCCAGAAAACCGGAGATTTGCCCGTCAATGCCGTTGGCTCCCCGGTTGGCGCGGACGTTTTCCGTGGGGATGGATGTCTGGGCGAAGCTGTTCCAGTACCGCACGGGCATGGAGTTGCCCAGGTAAATGCAGTCTCCGTCCGCGGCAAAGCAGGAGAAGGAGCGCACCATGGCCTGTTCGCTTTCCGGGCAGGTGATGAGCAGTTCCTCCATCAGGGCTTTCCTGCGTTTGTTCATGGCGCGCAGGCCGTTGACGTCGCCCACGGTATCTATATCCCCCAGCGCATGCAGAATGGCTTCCAGGTCTCCGGTTACGACGGAGGAGGGGCGGGCCAGCCCGGAGAAGCCGGTGCGGGTGACGGAGAAGACTTCCGTGGCTGGAATGTCCTCTAGGTCGCGCCAGAAGCGGCCCACGGGCACGTCCCCTAATCTGAGCAGGACGGCGGGCGGGTGTTCCCTCAGCAGGGCGTCTGCGTCCGTCAGAGCCAGATGGGCCAGCTCTTCCCGGAGTCCGGAGGTGGCGTCCGCCACCACGGGGGCTTTCAGTTCGTTGGCCAGCCACCGGGCCGGGGCTTGTTCCGTGGGGTCCAGGCCGCCGATCATGACCACCAGCCCGTCGCGCGATTTGAAGCGCAGGACCCGGGCCAGTTCTGCCAGGGAGCCCCGGAATCCGTTTTCCTCCGGAGGTTCCGCCGGGTAAAGGTCGCAGCTGCCGGGGTTCCAGGCAGGGTCCGGATCCGGCAGGCACACGTTGATATGGAGGGGGGAGGCGTAATCCCAGTCTTGCAGAATGTCTTCCGGCAGGCTTTCCGGCGTTTCCAGGTCAATTGTGGGTGCGTAAATGCCGAACAGATCCGCCTGTTCGATGGCTTGGGGTGCGGCGGAACCCCGGCAGGCCGCCGGGCGGTCCGCCGTGAGCAGGAGCAGGGGGCGGCGCTGGTAGTAGGCCTCCACCACGGCGGGGAGCAGTTCCGCCGCTGCCGTTCCGGAGGTAGTGACCACGGCCACGGGCAGCCCCATATCCTGAATGCGGCCCAGCGCAAAGAAGGCGGCGGACCGTTCGTCAAAGTGAGTCCATTTCACCAGATCCTCCGCGGCAGCCAGCACCTGAAGCAGCGCCATGTTGCGCGCGCCGGGGCAGACCACCCACTCGCAAATGCCGCCCAGGCAGCATTGGGCCAGCAGGGATTTGACGAAGGATGCGGAGGAATTCACGGGAATCAGCCTTGTTTTTTTGCCGCCCTGGCCGCTTTTTCAGCCAGTTTGGCCTTTTCCTCTTCCGAAAGAATGCGGGGAAAAACGGGGGCGGGGTCATTGATGCGGTGCCCTGCGGGGAGGATTCCCCACTCCAGCGCGGCCGGCGTAAGGCCCCGGAACAGGTCCCCGGCGTTGAGCTGGCCCAGAATGCGTGCGGAGGCGTCAGGGAGGACGCAGCCGATGAGATAGCCCGTTTGGGCGCAGCATTCCAGCAAATGGCGCAGCACGCAGCGGAGGCGCGGGGCGGAGGCTTCATCCTTGGCCAGCTGCCAGGGCTGCTGCTGCTCAATGTACGCGTTACAGGCGGAAACCTGGGCGTTCAGGGCCGCCAGGGCATCGGAGGCCATGTTGTCGTCCATGTATTTGGAAAACAGGGTGACGGCCTGGTCCATGGTGGCGCGCAGGGCTTTGGAGGCTTCGTCATCATATGCCTCCGCGCTGGAGATAACGGAGTCGCAATAGCGGCGCGTCATGTTGATGGAGCGGTTGCACAGGTTGCCGAGGTCGTTGGCCAGCTCCGTATTGTACAGCATGACCAGGCGGTCCGCATCAAAGTTGGCGTCCTTCCCGGTGGTGATGTCCCGCACCAGGTAATAGCGCACAGGTTCCGGGCCGAATTGTTCCGCCAGCAGGTTGGGGTCCACCACGTTGCCGATGGACTTGGACATTTTTTCCCCGTTGATGTTCCACCAGCCGTGCACGAGCAGGGTGGGCATTTCCTCGTCGGAAAAGCCCATGGCATGCAGCATGGCGGGCCAGTACACGCCGTGGGCGGGCACCAGGATATCCTTGCCGATGACTTCGCAGTCCGCGGGCCAGAGTTTGGAGAATTCCGGCAGGCCGCTGTCCGGCTCCGCCAGGTAGCCGGCGAAGGAAATGTAGTTGATCAGGGCGTCAAACCAGACGTAGGTGACGAATTCGGGGTCGAACGGGAATTCGATTCCCCAGGAAAGGCGGCTCTTGGGGCGGGAAATGCAGAGGTCCGAGTCAAAGTCAATGGCGTTGAGCACTTCCGCCTTGCGGAAGGACGGAAGGACAAAATCACTGCTCTTTTCCACGAACTGCTTCATCCATTCCACATGGTCGGTCAGGCGGAAATACCAGTTTTCTTCCTCCAGTTCCACCACTTCCCCCCATTCCGGGCCGAAGTTGCCTTCCGCGTCCCGTTCCTTATCCGTCAGGAACTGTTCCTGGCGCACGGAGTAGAATCCCCTGTAGGATTTTTTGTAAAGCTGCCCCTTGTCTTTCAGGTCCGTCAGGATTTTCTGTACGCAGGCCTTGTGGCGCGGATCCGTCGTGGAGGCCCATCCGTCATTGCTGATGCCCAGGCGGTTCCACAACGCCAGGAATTGCTCCGTGATATTGTTGACATGCTCCTGCGGCGTAATGCCCAGCTTTTCCGCCGTCTGCTGCACTTTCTGCCCATGCTGGTCCACCCCGGTCAGGAAATAGACTTCCTCCCCCTTCATCCGGTGCCAGCGCGCGAGAACGTCCGCCAAGACTTTTTCATAAGCGTGCCCGATGTGGGGCGGTCCGTTGGTGTAGTCAATGGCCGTGGTGATATAGTACATGCGGGGGACGATACTCCTTTCCTGCCGTTTTGCAAGCAAAGTCATGGCGGCATTCCGGGCGTGTTTTTCTGCATGGGATGGGAGAGTAAGGGGGGGCCGCGGGCGAAACGGCGGAAGGGGGTGTGCGGATATTCCCTTTCCACCGCGCCGCAGAGTTCTCCGCAAGGGACTCAACAGGAGAAAATACGGCGGGGCTGGATGTCCCCGGGAAAATTTCCCCAATACATGGTTCCGGAAATGAATTCCATTGCCGGAGAGCGTGAAGCGTGTCTTTAATTTTGTGATTGTTGTTGCCGGAAGCCGCGGTTTTCATAGGCTTCCTCCAGCTGGCTGAGCGCCCGTTCCAGGATGGAGCGGGGACAGCCCGCGTTCAGGCGCATGAAGCCTTCCCCTTCCTTGCCGAAGATGGAACCGTCGTTGAGAGCCAGGCGCGCTCCGTCCACAAAAAACTCCACCAGTTCTTTCTGGGAAAGGTTCATTTCCCGGCAGTCCAGAAATACCAGGTAGGAGGCATCCGGCATGATGGCCTTGATTTTTGGCATGCGGCGGCGCAGTTCCGCGTCAATGAAGCGGATGTTTTCCTGAATGTAGTCCAGCGCCTGGGCCAGCCATTCCTCCCCTTCCGGGCCTGAATAGGCGCTGATGAGCCCGTCGTACGCGAAAACGTGCCCTTCCGCAAGCTCCCTGCCGCTGACAAAGTCCTGGTATTTCGCGAACAGGTCCGGATTCTGGCAAATCACGTAGGAACTGCCCAGGCCGGGCACGTTGAAGGTCTTGCTGGGCGCCATGTAGGTGACGGAGTTCATGCGGGCGTGTTCGGAAACAGTGGCGAATACGGTGTGCCTGTGGCCGGGAAGGGTCAGATCCGCATGGATTTCATCAGAAACGACCAGCGTGCCGTTTGCCGTACAGATTTCAGCCACGCGGCGCAATTCCTCCGGACTCCATACGCGGCCTCCGGGGTTGTGGGGATTGCACAGGATGAACATGCGGCAGCCACGCACGGCTTCCTTCATGTGGTTGAAGTCCATGCGGTAGCGGCCGTTTTCCAGAATGAGGGGATTGTTGACGATTTCCCGGTCGTTTTCCCGGATGATCATGGCAAAGGGGTGGTACACCGGAGGCTGGATCATGATTTTGTCCCCCGGTTCCGTAAAGCATTGGATGGCGCTGGAAATGCCGGGAACAATGCCCGGAGCGAAGCCTATTTCCGAGGTGTTCACCTTCCACCCGTGGCGTCGGTCCACCCAGTCCCTGATGGCTTCAAAGAAAGCGCGGGGCTTGACGGTATATCCCAGGATTTCGTGTTCGCAGCGGCGGCGGATAGCTTCCATGATGAAGGGGGGCGTTCTGAAGTCCATGTCTGCCACCCACAGGGGAATTAGGTCGTCCCGGCCCCAGCGGGGAAGCAGCGCTTCATATTTCAGGGCTCCGGTGCCGCGGCGCTCAATTACTTCGTCAAAATCGTACTGCATGGAAGGTTTGTCTGGCGGCCAATGGTCAGGAAAGAGGGGTAACGCCTTTTTTCAGGATGATGTTGCCGTATTTGGCCGTTTCCCCGGTAATGACGACGGCATAGGCCTTTTTGGCCCGTTCATAAAAAGCGTAGCGCTCCATTTGCTCAATCTCCCCGTCATAGTTCAGCGCCTTGCGGTATTTGGCTTCCACCGCAGGGTCCAGAGAGTCCCCCGGAACCGGGGCCATCATGATGACGGGCGTTGCGTAGACATCCAGTTCGAAGAGGGGAATGACGGCTGCCAGCAGGGCATCTGCTCCCAGGCCGTCCGCCCTCAGCACCGTAGGGTTGAAGGTATGGCCGGGGAAGTGGGCGTCTGAAAAGACGATTTCGTCGCCATGCCCCATTTCCGCAAGAATTTTCAGCAGGGAAGGGCTGATAAGGGGAGAAATATTTTTTAACATGCCCCGCAGTATAGCACCAGCCCACGTTCCGGTACTATCATAAAATTGGGGTAATGCCGTTCATGCCCTCTCAGCCGTTAACAGTCTGGAAGCATTTCCGGACGCATTCTTCCATTTCAGGCATTTGCTCTTCCATGCTTTCCACCAGCCTGAGCTGGGTGCGGGCCCGGTGCAGGTTGTGCCGTTCTTTTTTCGTTTTGAAATAAACGTCTCCTTCCAGGTAGTCCGTCAGGAAGCGGATTCCCGTTTCCATCGTGATGAGCAGACCGGAAAAAGCGAGTTTGGAGACTTCCTGCGGTGTGATGAATTCTCTGGAGGCCTCCAGGTATCCCTTGACGACGGCCTCGAACATGGGCATGCGCAGGAAGGTTTTATCCAGATTTTCTTCATCTTCCGCCGCAGGGGAGGTCATGGTGCGCACCATGTCTCCGAAATCGTACAGGACGCTCCCGGGCATGACGGTGTCCAGGTCAATGACGCAGACAGCCTTGTCCGTCTCCCTGTCCAGCATCACGTTGTTGATTTTCGTGTCGTTGTGGACGATTCTGACGGGGAGCTCCCCCCGTTCCTGGAGATCCAGCAGCACGTCTACATAACGTTCACGGCGGCGGATGAAGTCCAGCTCCTTGCGGCAGGTATTCAGCCGTCCGTGGGAGTCTGCTGCCGCGGCTTTTTCCAAATGGTCAAAGCGCCTGCGAGTATGGTGGAAGAACGGAATGGTTTCATGGATGTCCTCCGGATTCATGTCACACAGGAGCTGTTGGAAAGCGCCGAAAGCGCGGGCTGCTTCGTAAGCCTGGCGGGGATGGTCCGCCACGTCGAACGTGTGGGTGTTTTCTATGCAGTTGTAGCAGCGCCAGAAGCCGGAACCGGGAATTTCCAGGTATTTGCGGCCGCCCCGCGCGGAGTACAGGTTCAGCGTCTGGCGGAAGGGCGTTTTCAGCACCCGGAACATTTTCCAGCGGATGTGGTTGGTCACCTTTTCCACGTTGTGCATGACATCCCTGGGGCATGGGAACACGGCATCGTTCACGCGCTGGAAGATGTAGCGGCGGGTGGTGCCGTCCGGCTTCCTGTAGGTGGCCCGGAAGGTCATGTTGATATGGCCGCTGTTAATGACGTCGCAATGGAGGAATTCTCCTGCGATGGCGAATGCGTCGCTCAGGGCGGCCACTTGCTTCTGAAGGGAGGAAGTGTGGAAAACGGCGGACAGGGGCATGGGGAGTTAAGAAAAGCTCCGGCATGATTGATGGCACATGCCGGAGCTTGCGTTGGTTGAGTGAATGACAGTCAGATTGTTAGAAGGTGTAGGCAACTCCTACCCCGGCGACGAAGGTGAAATTGCGGTAAACCTTGGAGGGCTCCCTGTAGGGGAAACGGGCGGAAGCGCCGCGGTGGTTGGCCGCCAGGCCGCCGTTGCCGAGCCAGACCGTACCCACGAACGGAGTCACGGTCAGGTCTTTCGTGGCCTTGACAGGGGCGGAAACCGTCAGGGAAATGCCCTGGGTTCCATTGGCGTTCAGGGAATTGCTGTCAAAATAGCCGGCAGTGGCGTTCCAGGTGCCCGCCACGATGACGGAGGTGGATTTGTTGACGTCATACTTGTACCCCAGAGTATTGGTGAACCACCAGCCAGTCATCCAGCGGAACGTATATTGTACGCGGCAGTCCCAGAAGAAGTTTTCCAGCCCTTTGCCGAAGTCATGGTGAATGTCCAGAACGAAGCTGTGTTCTTCCGGCCTATTGTGGCTGAAAGCAGGGAAGCCGGAGTTGTTGCCTGTATTGTGGATGTTGAAACTTCCGGGGATACCGCCGTGGACAAACTGGTAACTCAGAGCCGCGACAGTGGATTTTCCGAATTTGCGGCTGACGCCTAAAATGGCCGAGCCTTCGTCGCAAATGCCGGAATCATTGTGTTCCAGACCATTATCCGTCAGCCACTGATATTTTAATCCGCCTATCAGGGAATATTGATTGTTCAGTTGATAGGCGCCGACGGCTTCCAGGGGAATGACATGATCACTTGCGGAATTCTGGAAAGCCAGACCGCGGCTGATGTATTTGGTAGCGTAGCCTGCTCCCAGCTGGGCGGAGAATGTCTTGCCGCCGTTATTGGCGTTTAAAACATCCAGGGGAAGCTGGATATCGGCAGTAGCCATGCCGGAAAAAGCGGCCATGGCCGCACATGTAGCAATAATGGTTTTATGTTGCATAATTAGAGGGGAAAAATATAATAACAATATTTTTATTTTTAGCAAGTGTATCTTCAATACCAGAAAAGAAACGGAAAGATATGTTCAATGTATGACAAAAAGTGTTAAACATTTGGCGCATTATTCATCATGCAAGGGCATTTTTTTTCCAAAGAAAACTCTATAGCTTCCACAAAAGCCGGTTTTATTTAAATGTTTCCCCGCCGGAGCTGCGGCAGACGTGTTCACGGCTATGGCTTTTGTAAACCTGATGATGCCGTGGATTCTTTTTTCAGCGCTTCCTTTAACTGGGGTTTCAGGTGCTGGAAGAGTTTGATGGAGCCTTTGCTGGACATGTGGTCGCTATCCTTGTACAGGATTTCCCCGTGTTCATAGGCGTTGAACGGCCTGTCTTCCGGTATATAGGGAAGTATGCGCAGGACGGTGCAGAGCCCTTCCTGTTCAAGACGGTCAAGGATGGGAAGCACGGCGGCATGATCTTCCCTGTATTTTTGCCGCGTGCAGGTAAGGCTTTCCAGGCCTTTTCCCGTTTCCCCCCTGCGTATGAGGTTCCTGATGTATTTGGCCACGTCATTTTGCTTGATGAGCGGAGTGGGGGCCAGCAGGATGACTTGCTTGCCCATCGCCCGCAGTTCGGAGATAAATGCACGGAGGGAGTTTGAATAGGCAGGTTCGCCGGAGGGAAGCGGCTTCAGCTTCCAGTCCATTACATTTTTACTGTCGTAACGGGCGCTCCAGTGCTGGGCTATCACCACATGGCTGATTTCCGGGTGGACGTTCAGCCATGCCATGAGGGCCTTTATTTTTTTCTCGTCGCAATAGTAGCTTGCATCAAACGGCAGCGCGGGCAACTCCCTGTTCCAGAATGGGGAAATGACGGAAGAAACGTAAATCCCGGAGATATCCAATTCCCTGCATGCTGCGTCCAATCCGCAAAAGGCCGCAGAGGCGTGGCTGTCCCCCAGCAGGACTATGGATGGAGCTTCGGCAGGGGAACCCAGCTGCAGCAGGCCGGGTTCCGCACTTCCCTTGAAATCGGCTCTGCTGACGAAGGAAAAGATGTTGTTATTGAATTTGATGGCTTCCTTATCAAATCCCCGGGCGGCTTCAGGAGATTTGATTTCCGATGCGCCATGCAGCTGGGGGCTGGAAATGGAGTTGATTTCCTGGTTGATGTAGTTCCGGAATCCTTCCGTCTGCCTTCCTGCAACGCATAGAAGCAACGCGAAAAGGTACAGGGGGATAAACCATTTCATCTTCATGCGCTTTTTCTCTACTGTAAGGTACAGGAGACCTCCCAGGACTGCGGACGCCGCTCCGATGGCAAGCATTCCGGGCCATCCGGGGGCATGGAGAAACCACGAATGATAGAACGCGATGAGGGGCATATGCACCAGGTAAAGGGAGAACGAGATTCCTCCAATCCACAGCAGAAGTTTATTGTTGAACCAGTGGGCCAGCCTGCCGGATTCCGCATACCGGATCACCAGGCATGTCCCCAAAACTACGGCCGCCGAGCAGAGGGAGACGTCCTTTCCGCGGGAAAGGGCAGGTACGAGGATGCATAACATTCCAAGGATGAAGAGGAGAGCGTTTTTCTTGCTGTTTTCGCAACGTGTTGAACTTAAAGGGGGGGGGGTATATTGCTAACAAAATCCCTGCGCAAACCTCCCACAAACGGGGCAGCGTCATGTAATGGGAGGTGGGGCGGACCTGCTCCCAGACGGGCAGGCCGATTTCCTGCAACAGGTTGTGAATGGGATAGGAATAGGCCCAGAGAAAGGACCCGATGCCGGCGATCCAGAAAAGAGAGGCGACCGCCCGTTTGGGAAGGTAACGGTACAGGACGCATCCCCCCGCGAACAAAAGATAAATCTGTGCCGTCACCGCCAGGTACCACATGTGAAGGAACGGATTGCCGGAAGAATCCTGCGCGAAATAGTCGGACTGGATGACGGCCAGGAACCTGTTCGCGGCACCTATCAGCGTATATCCGCCTGTGGAACTGGCTGTCGCCAGGTCCGTATAGTCCAGAAGGAACATGCCAGCCAGAAGAGTGAGCGGGACGATGACGGCAACCGGGGTAAAAAGTCTTAAGACTTTTTTACGGGCAAATTCCCTGAGACGGATTTGCATTTGCTGTTTCTGGAGGGACTTCATAAGCAGGTAGCCGGAAATCACCAGAAACACTTCAACGCCGAAGTAGCCGTAGGGGAAATGCTCCGGATTGAGGTGGAAAAGGATGATCAGAATAATCGCGAGGCCTCTGAGTGAAGTGATTTGCTTCATGTTAATGAAGATTTACTTTAAATTTGAAAGATATTTTGTGAAGGGATGTCGAATGCTGTCCATTGTTTTTTCCACTGCCGGCATAACTATAAAATAACTCTCATGCCGAGCCGGAAGCAGGATGGAACGTTAGTACTTCATCCGGCAGATGGGCGGCCCGATTTCTAATCAAAAGATTAATAAAAAATTGAGGAATTATGCAAGAATAGTCTTGGCGTAAGATTTTCAGAATATTTTAGATATTGATATTTAGCAAATTGCTCCGATGAAAAATCGGAAAGATCAACGAAACAAGACTAAAGCAAATAATGCCGAAAAATTATGATGCGATATTTATTTCTGTTTTTTTAAAAAGGAATAAATTTTTTCGTCAACGATAGTTCTATACCACCATCCTTGGAGGAAATGCCATAAAAAGCCCTCTTTCCCATCCAAAAAGCCCAGTCTTAAAAAATAACGGTAACAAAAGTAGAAAAAAGAGCGCCAGAAAAGAGGAATGCGTGCATAAATATTTTTTTGTCTGCGTTTATTTCTGGAATGCCTGCTTAGTTCCTGATTAGGGCTGCATTCTCTATGTTCCTGATCCAGCAAGATGCGTGCCTCTCTCTTCGCGTAGTTTAAGTGTTTGGTTATCCACCATTCCAGGTTATTGAGATTGTTGTCGGCGAATTCTATGTCCGTATCTTTGATTATTCCTTCCTGAACCAGCATATGTTCATCCATGAGGCGATTCTCATAGCGGGCTTTTCCCGTACGAAACATCCGTACTAAACGGATAGTGCCTGTACCGTGTTTGATGCGTTTTCCCAAAAAATAACGGACCAGGATGAAAGATAAGGCATTTACCTCTGGAGTAAGATCAGCCGTAATTTTTTTTAATTTCTGCAGGCTTTCCGGCATTAAATATTCGTCTGCATCCAGTCTGAGAATCCATTCTGTTTTAACAGGACAGTTATTTAACGCCCAGTTGAATTGTTCTGCTTGGTTGCCGGGCCATTCGTGCTGAATAACATGAACCTGTTTATATTCTTTGCAAATATTTATCGTTGCGTCTGTGGAAAAACAATCAATGACGAATATTTTTTCTGCAACGGAAAGAAGATTCTCAATGCATCTGCGAATGTGAATTTCTTCATTATAAGTCAGAATAATCGCGGAAATATTCATGAGTTTTAATGTCTCCCTCCTGTTAAAATAGAATATGCGGTTCCTGTATTTTTCTGTAATATGCGGGCGATGACGATACTTGCCAAGAGGATGATGAGAGGCGTTGTGAAGTAGCCAAACAAATAAAGAAGTTTCAGGGGAGGAAGGAAGAGTGTAATTGCCTTTTTATAGATATTTATCCACGGTTCATGGAATACGTATATAAAAAATGTGTAAGGAGCCCAAGAAATTATTTTATCTAACCAGTTTTTCTTGGCGGAAAATAAATCATATAACGTCCATACTGAATAAGCGCCAAGAGTCAACCTGAGCATATTCAGAAAAGGCAACTGAAACTCCGGATAAAAACAGTTGACAGCGCACCATATGAGATAAAGCCCCGAAGGGATAAAAATAGCGTTTTTGTTCTGTTGCCGTTCAATATTGATGCCGTTATAGGAAATAAAACCCCCCATTAAAAAAGCAAGCAATCCCTGCATGTTTTCTCCCCCCCATCCGTAAATTCCTATAGTTACGCAGAGGATGAGAAATATGACGACAGTGGCCCATTTGCTATGGAATAAAACATAAAATATGGGACAGAACAGAACAAAAAGAATCAGGTATTGAAGAAACCACAAATGGAAAGCGGCCGGCTCCCAGAAAATGAAAAGAAATAATTCCGGGATACTTTTTGTTTGAAGCAGAGTCAGAAAATCCGAATTGATTTTTGATCCAATGTCGGGGATGAGCTGAAGAAAAATAATGGAAAGGAAAAATAACAGATTCCATAATAAATAGGGAAGTATCAGGGAGTGTGCCCTCGTACGCATTTTCCTCAGTATTTTCTGTATTCCCCCCCCGTCTTTTGTCTCTCGGAAAAACAGGTATCCGGAGATGAAAAAAAACAAAGGAATACAAAATCTTACGATTTGACAGCCAATCCAATCTTGAATAAATGCATTGATTTCCCAGGCATTGTTTTCCACAAAATAACTGTGAGCGACCAGAACCCCAATGATGCTGATAAAAGAGAGAATTTTTAATTTTTTACTGAACTCCGGATTCATGAAAATGAGTAAGAAGGGAAGTTTGTCCAATACATCTTTTTTAAGAAACCCTGCCGGATCTTTTTAGTGGCACCATTTTTTATTTTTGCGGAAGAAATGATCGAGGATTCGGCAGCTGCAACCGTGTTTTTCAATAGCAATATACCTGACAGAACCGTGTCTCCCGGCACAATCCTGAGGCAGCCTTTAATCATGGTAGGTTTTACGATTAGTTAGAAATTCGGAGAATAGATATTGTGAGTGCCCTCGGAGCATGTTTATATTGCAACCGATGCGAACGGATTTGCCACGTTGGATAAATCTCGTACAGTAAATGTGACTTCTCAAGGCCGAAGAAGAAAAAGAACCCACAGTCATCGTTTTAGGACTAATTGATGATGTATTATACATGCTTACGGAGCAAGTTAAGCCCACTATGGTTCCAAAAAGGCAGGTAAGAAAAAACGGAATTTTTTAGAAAATATGGAAATATCGGGATTGAAATTCGGTTGACGGGAGAGTACATGGTGTTTAAGAGTTTTTTCCTAAAAGGAGAAAGCTTTATTGGAAAAGGTGGATAATCAGTCATGATTATTGACTGTTCTTGTTTTAATAAATTTTGCCGGATTTCCTCCAACAACCGTCCATGATTCTACGTTTTTGAATACGGCGGCTCTTGCGCCTACCACGGCGCCCTGACCAATGTTTACTCCCATACCCACAAAGGTATCGGCGGCTAACCATACGTTATTGCCAATCATTATCGGAGCGGTTTGTAGGGGCAGCATTAAACTGGAAATATCGTGCGAAGCTGTGCACAAACAACTTCCCTGTGAAACAACAGAATCATCTCCTACTGTAATCATATCTTTACTATAAAGATTTGTGTCAGGTCCAATGCAAGCCCTTCCTATTTTCACGTTCCAGGGAGCAAAGATGGTACATGATGAATAGATATATGCATCCTTATCTATTGAAGCGCCAAAACAACGGAGCAATGCGATGCGAACAGGGTTAAATGGTCTTCCCTTTAGACATCTGAATAAGGTATGGTTGATAAGGTACCATATGGCTCTTCGAGCTAAATGGGGTTTATATTCTTTATATTGGCTAAGGTTCATCGCTTCATTCTTAGGGTTCGGTAAATAGGATTCAGATACTTCTTCATGAATCGTGCGATACATGAAACCAGTATGATACTCGTCCTAACTAATAGAGACATGCCCAGTACCTCTTTTCTAGCTCTGTCAGCCTCTGTCAAACCTAACGCTTGGTTGTTGTTGGAAATACCGGTAATGTCAAAATCCGATATACACATGGGGACTTGTAAAATATTTCCTTTGGCATATTTCACTACTTCGAGATTTAATTTATAATCAGCCGCAATTTGATAACTCAAGTCATACTTAAGTCCTTTCTCCTTTAAAAACTGGCAATTATAAAAAATAGATTGGTGCGAAGCGAAAGCTCCATACCATATTTTTTTATAACTCCGTGAAGGTATTATGGGTGACTTACCTTCTACGGAAGATTCCCGATAATCGCCATAAACCAGCGCCGGAAAATACCCGGAAGACTTGATGTAATTTACGATTTTGCTTACAACTGACTGATCGCTAAAGCAGTCCCCACTATTCATAAATAGTACATAATTACCTTTCACCGCTTGTAAACCTTTATTCATTGCATCATAAATACCTTTATCCGGTTCTGAGATCAAGGTTCCTAAAAACGCTTCATAGCGATATATGCATTCTTTAGTGCCATCAGTGGAAGCGCCATCTACAATTACATAGTCTATGTAAGGGTAGTCTTGGTCCAAGACACTGTGTATAGTACGTTCAATGTGGTTATGATCATTATATACTATGGTAACTATAGATATAATTATCTTTTTCATGGTTACTTCTTTTCCGTATTAAGTGGCGGTCTCTTGATTTTTGCTTAATGCATGGAGGTATTGCGATAAATCAATTTTGTTTCATTCATATACAAATTCCGGTTTACTGCATTCTCCCAATAACCATTTATAAAGTGTAGCCATCATTTCAGCCACCTTATCAGCCGCATATTTATCAGAAACAAGCCTCTTGCCACGAATACTCATAGAGGCTATTTCCTTATCAGATAGATGCAAAGCCTTTTCTATAGTGATGGCTATATTATCTACTGTTGCGTTTATCCACCATCCACAGTGATGAGTATTTAAATCTTTCCATGGAGTGGTCGTGTTGGCTATTACAGGAGTGCCTACAGACAAAGCCTCAGTAACAGTCATGCCAAAATTTTCAAAATCACTAACAAGACACAGAACCTTTAAATTGGCCAGTTCCTGGAATTTGGCCTTACCATTTACAAACCCATGAAAAGTAATGTGACCATATTTACATTCAGCTGCAAGACCCTTTAAATACTTCTCATATTCTGGCGTCCCTTCACCCATCAGTATCAGTTCTGCATCCGCTACTTTGTTACCTAATTGTTTCCAGGCTTTAATGAGTTTATCTGCCTTTTTAACTGGATGCAGTCGTCCTAGAAAACCTATGCGTTTTAGTGAATGGTTTTCAATAATGGTGTCAATCCATTTCACAGGAGGGGTAGGATTAGGAATTACAGCTATAGGTCCTTTATAACCAAAGGTTCGGATAAACTCCATTTCTTTCTGGCATGTGGCATGAAGACATGTAGCGGAAGCGATATCGTTCCTGTGGCCTAAGGAAAGAATGAGCTTTTTTCTCCAGAAGCTTCTTTCCAGAGCCCGGGGATAAAGCATGCCATGAGAGGAAAGAACGCAGGGTTTGCGGAATTTTCTGGCCGCGGCGCAGGTGGCGTGGTTAATGTCCAGCCATAGGCCATTGGTATGGTAGAGATCATATTGCTGATTCTGCTGTAAAAAATGTCTACAATGGCGGGATATTTGAAGAGGCGTTTTTGCGTCAAAAGGGACGGTTTTAATAAAAGGGGCCTGAATAGAAGAGGTGGCCCTGTTCCCAGAAGCAATGGTCAGAATGTCGGTTCGGCATCCTAGAGCGTTCAAACCAGTGGCTAAGTCGAAGGTGCAGGTTGTTGGACCTCCCGCTTTAGCGTCCATAGAAGCGATGGTATGTAAAATGTTCATAGAGTCATATTTTATCTTGCCAAGGTGGTAATGGTCGGGATGATGTTTTACCCTGAATGAATGAGAGGATGGAAGTAAGATAGCAGGCCGGAGCCTGCCCTGATATGGTTGTTTTTGCCCAGGAGGCAATGCCTGTTCGTTCTTTTTGCGTAATTGGCCCTTTACTTATCCAATGGCGCAGCTCCCGTTCCAGGCTGCCTTTTTCATTCCATGAAAATGTTCCTCCCCTATGTATGCCGTCCAGCAGGCATGACGCGCCGCAACGATCGGAACATAAAACGCGCATGCCTTGCTGGAGCGCTTCATTGATGACGGCGCCCCATCCGTCATACATGCTGGGAAGAATAAGGAGGTCATGGGACTGCATGATGCGCAGGACATTTTCATTTGCCTGTTTTCCAAGGTAACGGAAGTTGCCTTCTTCATGAATGAGGGATTCCGTTTCTTTGACCAGAGGCCCTGTACCAATGATGGTAAAAGTGTCAATTTGAAAGCGGAACGATTTTAATGCATGAATCAAATGGAGGATTCTCTTGTTGTTGTCCAGCCTTCCTACGTACAGGAGTCTGGGGGCTGTTCGGCTGTTTTGTTGGTCGGTATTTTGTTCATCTGCGGAATGTTTCGTTTGTTCTGTGAAGTAGCCCCATTCAAATATTCTGGATGCAGGCCATCCGGAGCGCCGATAGGCTTGCACGCCGAATTTTCCCGTTGCCAGCAAGGCTTGAATTTTCTTTCCGTATTTTAAATAAAGAAGAGCGTATTTAAGCCGGCGCAGTTGGCCGGAAATACCTCCTGTCTGATAGGGTTCCATGTAGATGAGCGTAGTCCTTTTCAGCTGGATGCATTGTTTGAATGCTCGGAAAACCATGGGATAGGCATCTATTCCTGAAAAGACGTGGATGGCGGTTTCATTGGAAAGAATCAGTTGATGAATACGCTGTTCATCAGGAGATAGTTCAAGATGGACATTTCCCATATCCGGGATTTTCCATCCACTGTCCGTCCTTTCCTCTTCGAAAGCTCTTTGGACGGCCAGCGTTACCTGGTGTTTGCTGGCCAAGGCATTGAGAAGAGCTGTTTGATGGATGCTGATCATATTTTGCCAGAAGAGGAATTTCATAGGCATGCAATGTTAGTGATATTTTTATTCCGCCATGCGGAAGCGGCTCCTACGGAAAGCCATAGAAGGGCGCAGAGAGGGCTTCCCGCCGCAAAGACATAGCCTTCAACCATCATATGCATTCCAAAGAATACAAGACAGACTTGGGCAGGAGAAATGACATGCATTCCGAATGTAGCTGACGGTTTTTTCAGGATCTGACTGGCAAGAATCATTAAAAATGGGATTCCACCCAAGAGGCCGGTCATGGCGAAGACGGCTCCATAGGAGGTCCCCGGTTCCACGGCTCCGGTATTCAGAGTCCGTATATCAATTCGTATTTCTTTTTGGGAAGAGAAGCCAACTCCGTATATGGGAGAAGACTTGAATTCCTTAATTCGTTCGTTCCATAAACTTTGTCGTGAGGATAAAGTTCCGCCTTTTTCCATATTGGCTTGCTGCTTGTTTTGCAAGCCGTCAGCAAAGTTGCCGATAAGGGGCGATGCTGCTGTGAAGCATAGAAGAAGCACGAAGATGATTTTGGAAGCTTTGCGTATATGGTCTTTAGTAAACATGAACAGGACGTACAATGCCGTCATCACCGTGGCGAGGAAAGCGCCCCGGGAAGATGAGAGAAGCATGGAACACAAACAGGTTCCCAGCATTAGCAGAATGAGCGGAGAGAAAGTGGTTTGAGAGAAATATCGTTTCAAGATTTTGTATAAAAGCCAATTCGCAGCAATGCCGGCAACCGGCCCAAGAAGCATGGATTGCGGCGTAATTCCGCCAAATGAACCTGAAAAGGAATCATTAACGTTGATGATTGTTCTCATGTAATTGATGCCTAGGAAGTAGCAGAAGAAGGAGGCTACTCCGACAAAGACACATAGGTTCATGCACCATTCAAAGGCTTGGATGCGGAATATATCCAATTGCTTTGATGAAACCAGAGGGCTGACTGTCAATAGGAGGAGAATGAAATATACCAGCCGTTGCCATGGCTTGAAAATAGCAGCGGGATCTGCCAGAATAATGCTCGCGGAACACGCAGCGAGTAAAAAAATTATAAGAAAATTGATGTTGGTTATTTTTCTTAGAGCAGAAATGTTCAAAGGAAGAACCAGCAGAGCTGCGGTATAAAGAAAAGAAAATTGATTCAGCGGTCCCAGAAGGGAAGTGGATATGGCCGCCATGAATAAAAATGCCCATGCGCCGTGCTGTGAAATATATTTAAAAATAGTTTGCATTCAGGATATGTTTTTTATTGGTTTGGCCGGAACTCCTGCTGCGATGCACAGGCTTCCTATGTTTCCTGTTACTACGGCTCCGGCGGCGATGACGCTTTTACGGCCGATTCTGGTTCCCGGCAGGAGTATGCTGCCGGTGCCGATCCAGACTCCATCTTCAATAACCACATCTTTGGAAATACCCTGTCCAGCCGTTCTTTCCCCTACCGGGTCAACTATGTGCGTTCCTGTACCAATATAGACTTTGGGGGCAATATCTACTTTGGCGCCTACGGAAATCAGGGATGTGGAGACCAGCATGCTTTCATGCCCTATCCAGGTTCCTTCTTTAAGAATAATATGGCCCGCACCCAGAAACCTGGCAGAGGAGCAGACACGAACATCATGCCCTATTTCGTAGCCAACCAGACGGAGAAGACTTCTCTTAATGGAGAAGCATCTTGTTTCCGGGAGCAATTTTAATAAAAATAGAAGGAATGCTTTTTTCATATTTTAATCAAGAATAAAGCGAAAAAAACGTGAATAATCCTTGTATGTGATTATCTTTTCCTGGATGGTAAGCAATTTATTGATTATTCTTTTGCGGGAATAACGAGGATAGCCTGATACATTGTGCAAATGGAAACAGATTACGTCGGCGTCGGAAAAGACCCGGGAGGGAGGCGTTTCCGTTTTATGCTCAAAAAGATAGTCATACTGCTCCAGCTGTTTTTTGGGTTCCAGATGATTAAGGAAATATGCATGGCATCGCTTGCCAAAAGCGGCTATTGTTTTGTTTTCAGCAAGGGTTTCAATGACCCTGAAATACAGGTCAATTTTATTGTTGGGGATCAGAAAGCCGTTTTTCCCGTTTTCTATCAAATCCGGAATAGCTGATCTTTTCAAAAGATTGCATATAGGGATGGTTCCGGTGGAAAGAGCTTCCACAACCAGCATGGGGCCGGTATCCAAAAGTGTCGGGATAATGATAGCATCTGCTTTTTCAAGAAGTTGCAGAAATTCATCCCGCGGAATATTGCCACGGAAACTGATGCGTGGATCCTGAAGACGTTCTTGCCACGTTTCAGAAACGCTAAGGCACCAGTTCAAATGAAATTTCAAAGGAGAATGGATAAGTTTTTCCGCCAGGGAGCGCATGATGAAAGCTCCCTTGTTTTTACTTTGCCCACAGGCGCATATAAGATTGATGGAATTCTGAGTTTTCTCTTTGTGTTCGGAAAAGAAAGGAGATTGATTCCAGTTGGTCTGGTGAATGCAAACGAATTTATCCGAAGGAATCCGGTATTTGGCCGCCGCTTCCCTGCACATGGTCTGGTTTTGGCAAACGATATAGTCGACATATGGCCAGTTACAGCACGCGATTTTACCTTGTATGCCAAAGTTGGTTAGAGTTTTTCCATGATAAAATCCATGCATCACGGATATTTTGACAATTGACTGGTCTAAAACCGGCCATAAGCCGGACAGATAGGAAACATCATTGTTGATGATAATATCAGGGGCAAGAGTCCGGATGGAATCCAGGAGAGCAATGACAGCTGATTTTTCCTGCCGATATTCGGCAGGAATATGGAAAAAGGAATAGTTATAATTTGTTTTGTGTGGGAATACTTCTTTTCCTTCCCTGACCAAATAGACGGTGACGTGATGTCCGGCGGAAACAAGGCCTGTAGCAAGATCATGGACATAAGAGGAAATTCCTCCCCCCTGGCCTACAGAGGCAAGCCCTGTCGTAGTAATCAGAATATTGTAGCTGGTTTTCATGCTGCTTGTCATTAGTCTATTATTGTGAGGCCGATGCTTCGAGATATTGCTCTTTGGGCTTCATAGGTTTTGTATGAGAACATTCCATTTGACTGATATCTTACTTGGGGAAAATGCTTTAATATGCTCACGGGCGTTTTCCGCTAGGATGCCCAAGTCGTCCGGGTTGGCAGCAAGAGAAATAAGTTTGTTCGCGTATTCCTGTTCATTGAATGGCTGGATCAGTTCCCCCGTTTTTCCGGGCAGGATAATGTCTCTGGCTGCCGGGTAACTGTCAAAAGCCAAGGGGACGCAACCGTGTTGCATGGCCTCCGCAAGAACAAGCCCAAAGCCTTCAAAGGTGGAAGTCAGGCAAAAAAGCGAGGATCGCGCATAATAGGGTTCAGGCTCCTGAAATCCTTCAAAAGAAATATTTTTGAGGTTCAGCTTATGTGCCATTTCTTTCAATATGCCGGCATCCTGGCCGTTGCCTACAATGTCCAGATGCCATCCGGGAAATTTTTCTTCAAAAATTTTCCAAATACGGAGCAGGCGGTCTATTCCTTTCGCTGCGTTATCAAGCCTGCCGACGAATAAGCAGCGGCATTCCTTTTGGCAGGGCGGGGTATTCTGAGCTAAATCGGGAATGACATTGGGAATAGATGTTAATTTACAGGAAGGAGTCTTTGAATAAATTTTTTGGAATTCTTCAATTCCTCCTGAAGAAAGGGTGATGATCCGGTCGTAGTTGAGAGTAAGATCACGGAATAGTTTTTTCTGCAATATGCAGGCTCGTAACCTTTTTATATTCAAATAAATATTGTTATAGATGAAATTTTTCAGTCTGCCTGAAAAGGAATTTTCAAAATGTTTCTTTTTAATAAAGCGGTAGTATTTCAGATAAGTATACTGGGAACTATGTTGGACTGCTACAAATTTTATTTTATTTGATTGTATCTGTTTTCTGTTTTTGAAAATGCCATATTTTCCTATGATGCCTCCTTCCGTCTGGTCAATGATGAGTTCTGTTTGTTTTTGGCGGATGAGATCGTTGATAAAGTCCCTTTTCTCTTTTTTATCCAGTTTTTGGGGAATGAAAATAAGAGGGACCGGAGGGTGATAGGGGACGCCCAGCCTGTTTTTTTGCTGACAGAGCAAACTGACATTGTGTCCGGAATCCCGTAAAAGGCATGCCAACTGATGGGTAGCCTTTTCCATGCCGCCCTGTTTGCCCAGAGGTTCGTTAGGTAGGTAAATAATAATGTTACTCATTGCCGTTTTTCAGGACATGAAGCCATTTTCGGGTTATTATTTCTTCTTTGTAATTGTCCAATACTTTAAAGTTGGGCCTCCTGTAGTGTTCTTTCATCAGGCCGTCCAGGGTTTTTGTGTATTGCTTAAGATTGAAAGCAGGGACAAGCCTGCCTGTTTCCGTATCCGGAATCATTTCCTTTGCGGCATGGAAACTGTCAAAAACCACAGGAATGCATCCGTAGGCCAACGCTTCATTAACCACCATAGGCATTCCTTCATGTGTGGAGGTGAGACATACGATTTTTGATTTTTTGTAAAAAGGTTCGGGGTTCTGATGTCCCATGAAAAAAATTCGTTTCAAATGATATTCTTCGGATATTTTTTCCAGGTTTTCTCTGTATTCTCCGTCACCGACAATATAGAGACTCCAATCGGTATGGACAGGTTGAAGTTTTTTCCATACACTCAACAGCCTGTCTACTCTTTTGTCAGCATAACTGAGGCGCCCCACGTAAAGAAGAATATTTTGTTTTGTACCGGGAGATAAGCTTTCAGGAATTTGGAATGTCAGAAGGTTGGGGATGGCATATAATTTGTGGGCATTACGGGTAGAGGTGAGGAAAAGGCAGTCCTGAATATATTTTTGAGAAAGCACGACCACTTTGTCTGAATATTCAAGCAAATGATTTAGTTTTGCTTTCTTTTTGCGAATGGCCATGTATTTTTTCCATGGAGCCGATACAACGCGTGCAGCTGTTTTCAATTTGGCTGGCCATGTGTTCCCGGATGGGGGGATGAGGGACAGGAAATGATCAAGTCCTTCCCAAATGGAGAAGTTAATAATGGAAACGATGGTGGCTTTTGTGTTCAAATGGGCGTGGCTGAAGAAGAAGGATGAGTCGGAGGCGGCTCCTTCATTCAAAATAAAATTGATATTTTGTTCATCGCAAAGTTTTTCTGTAAAATCGGCATTGCGTCTGCTGAACAAGTATTCGGAATCCGGCAGGGAGTATTGCGGGAATTCATTATTTTTTTCTTTGAAAGGGTGAAGAGAAAGAAAAATAATACGGAACCCTTGGCGAACAAGCAGCCTGGCCAGGAGAAAGGAGGCCTGTTCCGTGCCTCCCTGAATGGAAGTGATGGGATAATCAAAGTAGATGAGTATATTTTTCATGGCTATCATATGAAAGAGCCTTCCCTTCCGGAATGATCAGACGGTATTCCCCTGTGAACGATTAAGGGACAATCTGTTTGCGCAAAATGTTCAGAGGCTGTTATTTCGAGGTCTTTTTCAAAGAGACGTACAAGTCCTTGCGATTTGATTTTGCCAGGCATGCCTGCGATGAATGGAGCTTTTACATTTTCCAGAGAATAGTCCCGATTGAGCAGGGAATGGGATGCTACTAGCGAATATGGGGGGAGAACCGTTCCCTTGGCAATATAAGACCCTGAACTGATGAAAGAACCCTGACCAATTTTTACGGGAATGGCGTATGGATTAATATTTCCTGTCCGTATATTGCGGAAAGGATGGAAATCCGTGTCGTAAATGCAGCAGTCATGGGTAATGGCGACGTAGTCTTCAATGACGATAGAGCGGTAAGCTCTGATGGAACCCTGGGCGCCGAGACTAACATAACGGCCAAATTCCAGAAAGGACTCAGGCTTGCTGGCGCCAATGACCACATTGACGCTGCTGCGGAAAGGGCCTTTCCACCGGATGGTACCGGATAGCTGAAGCAAAGTGCCGGCATAGTTAGTGCTGAACCGGTCATAATCATATCCGAGACGAATGAGTCCCGGTTTCAGTTCTGAATCGGGAATATCAAGGAGCAGAGCCCCCCCTTCCCGTGCTACCGTTAATGATCCGTGTATGAAAAACGGAAAGTGTTTGGCCTGCCTCCATGGTAAAAAACTAATATTGAACCACAGGGTTTTGACGATATTCAACTTCCGTTTTTTTTCTAAATATAATCTGAAGAAAAAACGATGGATTTTTCTGATGAAGGATATTTTAGATAGCAAACAGGCCATAATTGGTATTTTTTATTTGATGCAGTCCAAAATCATTCCGATATGGAGGCGGGGAGAAATGTTCCAGAGCGTTTTGATGAGGTGGCGATCCGTAAGCAAATAAGATAAATAGAGTGTGCGGAAGTGATGGAGAAGTTTGCTGCGGTAACCTGACGACGGAAGATTAAGTACTGCAAACAGGGATAGAAGACGGCATTCCGTCCGCATTCGTCTTGTGGAAGCCTTTTTCTGTAAATGGAGCATGGTTTCTACAAACAAGATTTCATCCCCTTGTCGAATGTCTGAAGGAAACTGGCGCGAATTGATGGCGGAAGTTTCTCTTTTAATATAATGGTAAACTGTTTGTGGAGTCATGGCTACGAGATGACTGCGCATGGCAAGTTGAGTTACTTGCAGAAGATCTTCTCCGATTTTAAGAGAGAGAGGACAAAGCAGAGGATGCTCAAACAATGATTTTCTAAACAAAAGCCCCCATAGGTGGCCTTGCCATGTTTTTCTGATGGTTGTCAGCCATTCTTCTCCGGAAAGGGTAGAAAAAGGGATATAGTTCATTCGGGCGATTAGCTCTCTCTTTTCAGTCAAGTGAAGAGTGGTGCCGGCTGTGATGTCAGCCCGGGTTTCCACAGCCCGTTCTACCAGAACTTCCAGGGATTGAGCCGGTAAATCATCGTCCGCATCCATGAAGAACAAATATTGTCCGGTAGCTTTTCGCATACCGTAATTGCGTGCTTCCGTGACACCGCCCCTGTTTTGCCTGAAGGTGCGAATCTGGGGATAGGCATGATCAAACCCCTGAACAATTGCCCGGGAATTGTCGGAAGAGCCATCATCAATAACGATGATTTCCAGGTTTTTGTAGGTTTGCCCCAGGCAGCTTTGCAGGCATGAATCAATGGTTTCCTCTGCGTTATACAAAGGAATGATGATGGAAACAAGAGGCGGAGAATCTGGAGTCATGAAAGGCCGATTTGAGCAATAATTTGACGGGTATATTCCGGGTCGGAAGATAGTTCAGAAAGACGATTTCCTGTTTCATTGACATATCTCCACGGCACCGGAACCTTTGACGTTGCTTTCATTTGAAACCACTCGTATTCGATGTCGATATGTCCTACGTCAATAGATTGTACTCCGTGTTCCGCTAAATCATGAGCCAAGACCGTTGCTGTTGGACCCAGGGCGATTAGAACCAGAAAATCCATTCCTTTTGCTTTGTCCAGCGTCGTTTCCAGAATAGCATGGTAGTAGTTAAAAGCGTTTTCCGCCGGGCAGACGATTCGGCGGATGGATGCGGCTCCTTCAAAAAGGTCATTGTAAAAACCCAGTTTAGAACCTGTACCTTCCACCAGAATGAGGTGACGGTTATGGAAAATCTGGCGCCAGAGGCTGATGTATTGCGGAGTTTCCGTCTTGTCTTTCAGATGTTCGTAGAATCTGCTGATCTGCGTGTTTAGATAGGGGCCGGACTGGAAATATTTGTTGAAAAGGGTCAGTCCGTTTCCCCGGAATAAAAAATCCTTCCAGAATTTTCTGGATTCTTTATTGTAAGATGAGATGCCGGAAAAAACATCAGGGATGCAGACCCGGTGTTGCGGTATTGGGTTCCGGGCTATTTCCCTAAGGCGCCTGGCTAATGCCGCATCCTCTTTTTGAAATCCAATAGGATAGCCTTCCATGAGAAGTATTTCCCCATCCCCATACCTGCTGATGGATATGCGGTGCTTAAGAATATATGACAGGGAATCTTTGATGTTGAGGACTTTCGGATGGCGGCCGAACAGGTATGATATTTTCAAAAATACGCCGCGAAGTTGAATAAAGAAACATAGTAATATTTTTTTCATGGGAGATTATGAAAAATATTTTAAATAAATGGGAATTCCTGCAATTTTTGATAAAACCAGCCGTATTTTTTCTTTCACCGGAAGATTTTTCGTCCGGAAAATGGAGGAAAGGCTGCATGAAATGGTCCGGAAATGGTTGAGAGAATCTTCATAACGGGAGGAGATTTTTTTTGGGGTTCTGTTAATCCCCACCATCATAAGAAAGCATTGATGGTAATAATTGACAAACAGAGGGGAATTGTGAAGATCAGGATAGCCAGAGGCAGCGTGGACGATCCGTTCATAAGCCTGGAAACGCTCCTGCATTTTTTGTGGGTTAGCTCCGGATGCCATTATTGAGCCGGGACGAAGGTTGTATCCATAGCCTCCTAAGCCGGATGAATATAAACAACCGATTCTTTTTGCCAGGTCAGGGATAATATAAGTATCTTCAAAAACGGTGCCTTCTGGAAAGCGGAGTTGGTCAAACACGGACCGGCGGAATATTTTATTCCATACGGCGTGATTGACTTCTGGAGACATGCAGGCTTCCAGGATGTCACGTTCACATTCCCACATTTGTGCAGAATCTGCCCCTTTGCGGGGATTGGGTTGATTGTACGGATAAATATATGGGAATTGAACGACTGTGATATGTTCGTTTTGTTCTAGAATTTCAAGATTGGGCTTGTAAGTATCTTCCAGAAGTTCATCGTCACTGTCCACGAACGTTATATATTTGCCTTTGCAAATATCCAGGGCTCTGTTTCTTGCGGAAGATATCCCGGAATTGGCCTGATGAATGACCTTGATCCTTGCATCGCAAAGAGCCAGACGGTCGCAAAGGGCCGGGCTGTCATCCGTAGATCCATCGTCAATCAAAATAATTTCCATTTCCACGTTTTGCTTCAATACGGATTCTACGCATTTCTCTAAAAATGCCGAAGTGTTGTAAACCGGGATGATTATGGAAAGGGTATGGGCCATATGGGATGATTTTATTTATTAAGAACCATGTTTTTTAAATCATATATTTCCTGAAATCTGAAGAAGAGCGATAATAGAATAAAAATGGCTATGTAAATACAGGAAGACATTGCCAGGATGAAAAAGGGATTTTCCGTTATGTAAAAGGCAGGGAGCGCACAGAAGAAGGAGGCAATGCTGAGGCCGATGATGGGAAGAATGTCTTTAATTTGCTTTTTGATCCCATATTGAATCAGTCTCTTGGTATAGTAGGAATTAATTCCCAGTTCCAGAATGGATAAAAGAAGGAGGCCGCAGCACATGAAAAAAATCCCGAAAGGTATGGTGGCGCACAGGATCAGTACGCCCAGGATTTTTTTCCATACTTCAAGACGCAGGAAAAGATCGCTTCTTCCTTTGGCTTGAAGCAGATTGAGGTTGAGGGCGTTCATTGGAGTGAGCGCGAGAGAGAGGGATAAAATTTGAAGAAAAGGCACACAAGGAAGCCATTTTTCTGTTAAGAGCGCAGAAACGAGAGGGGATGCTGTAAGGACGAGCAAAAGCATGCAGGGGAGAATGATATATGCCATCATGCGAAGGATTCTCCGGAATACATGTTGGAGCTGTTCATCATTATCCTGTATTTGACTCATCAAAGGGTAAGTAACTTTGGAGATAATGGAATACAGGGAAGACATGGGGAGGCGGGCCATGGTGTTGGCACGTGTATAATAGCCTAGATCCGCTGCAGAGAATCTTTTGGCGATGACGAATTGATAGGCATTCCGGTAACAGGAATCAAGGAGTGACGAAATCATCAGCTTACATCCGAATCCAAATGTCGAATGAAAGGATTTCCATGAAAACTCCAAACTCGGTTTCCAAGGTACAAAATACCAAAGTGCAACAGTTGTTAATACGGAAGATAAAAAACCCTGTAGCACGAGAGCCCATACTCCGTAACCCATATACGCTAGAAAAATGCCGATAATCCCGGAGATAATAAAGATGGGAATGGAGAAAATAGTTTGTTTTTTGAATTCCATGTTGGCGTGGAGCAATGTGCCGTGTACAGCTCCCAAGGCTCCTGTAATCAGGGTAAGTCCGGAAATCCGGGTAATTTCTGTTAAAAGAGGCTCATTAAAGTAGGATGCTATGAATGGGGCGGAAGTGTATAGAACTAGGTAAATTAAAATAGAGACAGCAGTATTGTAATAAAAAACGGTGGCAAGATCTGTTTGAGTCCGGTCTATTTTTCTGATAAGTGCCATGCTGAGTCCTCCGGTTACAAAAATGCCCGAAATTTCTATAAAGATACTTATAGTTCCTACTAGGCCATAGTCTGACGGAGTCAGCAAACGTGCCAGAATAACACTAATGAGAAAACTTACGCATTGGTTGCCAAATGTGAGAATAGCACTCCATTTGACTGCGGTTTGAGCATTCTGTTTCAGGTTATTCATAGGCCGTTTTTTATGATTGGAGAAGAAGTTTGGTTGATTTCCAGTTATTTCTTTTCCATAAAGTATAGGAACGGGCTCTTTAAGGACAGGATTTTATGGAATATGCGGGATATGTCATAATGCCACGGGTAAGGGAGGTTGTTTTTTCTGAATGCCTGTTTGTTCTGGCGCGTATTCCGCAAGATGGCGCGCAGACCCGATGTGCTGGAGCCGCCAGTGCGCATGAATACCATGTCGCGGTCGATATAAGTGGTGGAGATCCGGTTTTTTTCTATAAAACGTAGCATCAGCTCAAAATCCGCCGCACTGCCGATAGAGGGGTCAAAGCCGCCGTAACGGATAAAGCAGCCCTTTTTACAATAGAATGTGGGGTGTGCCGGGCTCCAGCCGCGCTGGAAGGATCCAGGACTGTATTCCGTTCCGCGCCATGTGCGTACGGTGTCCCTTACTCCGTTGATGTAGTGCAGATTACCGTGTACGGCATCTGTTCCATGCCAGGCAAATGCCCTGGCGATGGCTTTCAGTACATTTTCGTCCTGGTAATAGTCATCCGCATTCAGAAAACCGATGACATCTCCTGTGGCCATGCCTATCCCCTTGTTCATGGCATCATAAATTCCCTTGTCCGGCTCGGATAGCCATTTCATGCGGCCGGAAAATTGATGACTGTATTTTTCAATCAATTCCACGGTCCCGTCCTTGCTGGCCCCGTCCACCACAATGCTTTCCACGTCCGGGTAGGTTTGCCGCAGAATGCTTTCCAGCGTGTCTTGCAGTGTTGCAATGCTGTTATAACAAACCGTAATGACTGAAATTTTCATTTTTGGCGGGAGGGAGTGGAGGAAATTTATTGGATGCTTTTCTGATGGCTCCTCATGATAAGCTGGGTATTTGCCCTGAGACCTTTGGTCGGCAAGTCTTTGGGGATCAAGGGATGGGCGGGTACGCTCAAGGAGGGGACAGGTTCTTTTCGGATACTTCTTAAAATGAGTTGTGTATTTTCTTTCAATCCGTAGGTCATCAAATCTCTGGGCTTCAGTACACGGGCCGGTGTACTCAGGGCATCCGGACGCTGCTGAATACCTTCTCTCTCGACAACCTTGAGGAAGGTGTAAAAAAGGATATTCAGGTCGTACCGGAAGGTCAGGTGGCGTTGGTAGCTCAGGTCATAACATACCCGCTGACGGAAGGTGAGGTTGTTGCGCCCGCGAATCTGGGCCAGCCCCGTGATGCCCGGGCGCAGGGACATTCTTTTTTTCCGGGTGGAAGGGGTAAAAATGGCCATTTGATCGGGAATCCAGGGGCGTGGGCCGATAAAGCTCATGTCCCCCAACAGAACGTTGATGAGTTCAGGCAGTTCGTCCAAGGAGGTGCTGCGCAGCAGGGAGCCCAAGACTGTTGTGCGTTCTTCATCCGGGAGCAGGTTCCCTTCTTTGTCCCTGGTGTCTTTCATGGTTTTGAATTTGATGATATGAAAGGGTTTGAGGCCGTGCCCGATGCGCTTTTGCAGGAAGAAGGGAGATGTCCTCTGGACGATGGCCAGCAGAATAGCCAGAATGGCTAATACCGGAAACAGGCATATAAGGCCGAAGAGTGCTCCCGTGAAATCTAGGGCACGTTTTCCGTAGCGTCTGTAAAAATTATGATTACGATACAGCGGGTTGCTGAAGGGGATATTAGTTATAGGGGCTGACATGGGTGTAGTACGAGAGGTTGTTAATAGGGTAGGCGGAGTTAGTTTTTCAGAGGCATGCGTTTGGCCATGGCGATGTTGTGGCTGTCTGTCCCCCACCATTCGTAAAGTTGACGGGTGCGGAACGTTTGTGCCAGGGCTGCGGCGGATTTGCCGTAAAATCCTTTCAGGGAGCCGACATTGCCCTGATATTTGACGCCTTCCTGCCGGGCCAGTTGGAGGAAATCTTCCTGTTGCAGGAGGCGGCCATAGCGTTCAGGGTGCGCCAGGACAGGGACGTATCCCATGTCCCGAACGGAGCTGATCATGTCCTTCCAGGCGCCAGGAAGGTAGTACTGGGGCAGTTCCACCAGCAGGTGGATTCCGTCGTAGGTCAGGGGAGTGTATCGGCGCAGCTGCTCATTGAACTGGTTGTCCAGCATGTATTCCGCCGCGAGCCGGAGCTGGAATTGTTCTTCCCTGGTGTCGGCAAGCAACTGGTCAAAACGGCGGCGCAGGAAATCGGGCGTATTGTCCGGGTAGCGCGCCATGATATGGGGGGTGCAGTAAGCTCCTTTGAGTCCCATGGCCTTGAGCCGGCGAATGATTCCCAGGCTTTCTTCAAGGCAGGCGGCTCCGTCGTCAACTCCCCATAGAATATGGGTGTGCATGTCCATGCCGTCCGGAAAGAGGCTGGATGTCGCATACCGAGGAGTGAACAGGTTGCCGAACATGATTGCTGCCGAAAAGAGTAAAGAGCAGGGAAGAAAGCCTTGGGCTTATGCATTGCCTATGTCTTATTAATTTTGTTTCCTGGTGGTTTGCCGTGGTTCTCCGGAGCCGTATCCGTATTGGTAACCGTATCCGTAGCCATAGTAGCTGTAGCTGGAGGACTTGAAGTTGACGCCGTTGATGATGTACGCCATATTGGGAAGTTTTCCCTGATCGGCCAGTTGCTGGATCTGGGTTAGGTATCGTTTGTCGATTTTCCCGCTGCGCACGGTGTACAGGGTGATATCGCTATGGGATGCCAGAATAGCGGTATCAGCCAGAATGCCGTAGGGCGGAGCGTCGATGATAACGGCGTCGTATTGTTTTTTCAGGATGCCCAGGATTTGACCCAGCAGAGGATGACTGAGCAGGGTAACCGGATTGGGTACCATGGGGCCGGTGTAAAGGATATCCATGCCGCGGGAGTTTTCCCCTAGGGGGCGAATGGTGCCGGTGGTGTCGGAGCTCTGTTGGAGCAGAATGGAAGTGAGTCCTTTGCGTCCGGAACCGCCGAGACGCCGGGTCAGGGAGGATTTGCGGAAATCTCCGTCAATAAGCAGTACTTTTTTGCCGGCATAGGCGAAAGCGGCGGCCAGATTGGCGGAGGTGAAGGTTTTCCCTTCTCCGGGGAGGGTAGAGGTAACCAGAATGACGTGTCCTCCTTGTTCCGGCCTGGGGAGCATAGAATCTACGTTATTGCGCAGGATGTGGAAGCATTCCGCGATGACGGAATGTTCGTCCTGAATGAAAAGACCGGTATTTCTACTTTCTTTTTTGTTCATCTGGGGCAGTTCGGCAATGACAGGCTGCCTGTTTGTGGACGGGAGATCGTGTTTATTGTTAACCTTGCTGTTCAGCATGGCCGCTCCCATGAAGGCAAATATGCTGAACAGGGCACCTCCCGCCGTTCCTCCCGCGATGTATTGAATGGTTTTTGGGGAAATGGGAAAGTTGGACCCATGGGCGGTTTCCAGAACCCGGGCGCTGGATTCCGTTACCGCCATAGCCAGGGCGTTTTCCTGTTCCTTGCTTAAGAGCATCAGGTAAAGTTCCTCCTTAACCTTGTGTTCGCGGACCAGGGGAATGATTTCCTGCTCCCTGCTTGCTGTCTCCGTGAGTCGTTCAGTCAGGGAATTCCGTTTGCTGATGAGCTGGTTGAGCTTGAGATTCAAATTGCTTCGGTAGTTGGAAAGAGCTTTATTGGCGGCCGCCCTGGTGGAATTCATCCTGTCGCGCAAGCTCACCGTAATTGGGTTCTGGGAACCGGCGCTTCCTGCAATTTTCTGATATTCCAGGTAGGCTTCGTTATAGTGTTCTATCTGCCGGGCAATACCGGAATCGGGAAGTCCGGTTTCCACGGAAATCAGGCCCTGTTTGCGTTCGGTTTCCTTAAGATTGTCAGCCAGGATGGCTGCCAGTTTGATTTGTGTTTCGAGATCGAAAATTTCTTTTTCCAGCGCCTGGGACGTGCTGAAGTCCGCGCTCATGGTGGTATCCGTATCCTTGACAATGTCGCTTTTCGTCTTGAATTCGGTGATCTTTTTGTCCACGTCACTCAGGGCGGCTCCGAGTTCTTTCAGGCGGCTCTGGATGAAGTTTTCCGTTTTAAGGGCCGCCTTGTTTCGTTCATCCTTGGAAATTTGGTTGTAAACCTGGATGAGGTGGTTAAGGACGTCTTCCGCTTTCTGGGGATTACTGGCCGTCAGGGACATTTCCAGAAGGCTGGATTCTTTGGCGTCCGGACGGGTGACTGTCAGTCCGTGGAGCAGGTTGTTAGCAGTTTCAAGCACGGGCTTGTGCCGGACAATGACAGTTTTTTCATTCCACGCATCGGTCATCAGGGATGTTGGATGGATGGAAATGACGGCAAAGGGAAGTGTAAGAGGTTTTCCGTAAAACCCTTCCAGCTGGACTGATTCCCCCTGGTTATTGGAATGGCTAAGCATGAACCTCTTTTCATCTAGAGGCGTGATCTGCAGGGTACAGGCTCGTTGCTTATCGATCCGTTCAAAATGGACCAGCAGGGGGCTGGTTTTGTAGAGGTCGATTTCCCTGAAATCTTTTTTTTGCCAATAGGAAGTGTTGAGATTGAGGTCTTCCACCACTTTTTTCATTAATGCGGTGGATTTGAGGATGAAGCTTTCGTTGGCCAGGTTGGCTGCGCCGGAATCGATGCCCAGCTCTGCCATAATGCGTTCCGAAGATGCGTCACTGCTCGTTTTGGCATCGCGCATCAGGACGCTGGCCGTCTTCTGGTAAATGTAATTCTGTCGGCCGGCTAGGTAGTAAGCCGCCGTACCTCCGGCGAGGGCTGCCAGAATGATGATAAACCAGTAGCGGCGCAGGACGAGCAGCACCGTGTCCAAGGAAGTTGTTTCTTCTGTGTTTTCTGTAACAGACGGAGTGGGAGCGGTATTATTTGCCATGGAGGAAAGAGGGTGGAATGTTGTTTGGAAATACTGGACCCCTGGGGAAGCGGTCCGATGCAATCGGACCGTCCCTATATTTCCGTTCACAGGTATGATTAAGCCGGATGAGAAAGAGGCGGAATGTCCGTTACAGGCACAGGGCGATCACGGCCAGAGTGACACCAAGCCCGGAGAGGCCCCAGCCGTACCATTGAGCAGCGTCGCTGCGCGTGTTGACCTTGCGGTCTGAGGGTGTCACGTAAATGATGTCGTTTTGCTGGATGTAATAATAAGGAGAAGTGAACAAATCCTTGCTGCGCAGGTCGATACTGGCGATTTGGCGGGTTCCGTTGGTTTCCCGGATTAGCGTGACGTCCCGGTTGCCGTCAATATTAAGGTCTCCGGCCCGGCTGATGGCCTCAAGAATGGTTACGCGCTGTCCTTCAATAGTGTAGGTTCCGGGAGCATTGACTTCGCCCAGAACGGAGAATTTGAAGTTCATGATCTGAACATTGACGGAGGCATCCCGGATGTAGTCATTGTTCTTGAGAGTAGCGGCAATGTCGGAGGCCAGCTGGGAGCAGGTTTTGCCCGCAGCCTTCATTTTGCCGATGACGGGCAGGACGATGCAGCCCTGGGCATCCACCAAATATCCTTTGGGTTTGTTACTGGAGGTGCCGCTGGAGGAACCGATTTCAGACATGGCAAAGGGGGCGGTGAGCTCCGGCTGCTTGCTGCTGACTGCGATATAGAGTTGGTCATCCTTCTGGATGGTTGTCTGGTAGTTTGCCTTGATGGTTTCCCTGGAGTTTCCGGAAACATCCTGGATATAGAGGACTTCCTTGGGGCTGACGCAGGAGGGCAGGAGAGCGGCTCCGGCCATGGCCAGGGAGCACAGAATGGCTTTATTGATGAGGTTGTTTGTATTCATTTGGTGAGGGAGGAGGAAACGTTGCTTTTGGGAGGAAAGATGGTGATAAAAACAGGGAAAGAGGCCATTCCGGCTCAAAGGATTTTCTTCCTTGGCCCGGAAGCACCACGGGAATGGCGTGATGCCCTCCATGCTTTTAATCTTCCGGAAGTTTGAAAGAAAAAGGCCGCTATATGTTCAGTCATCATTTTAAATTTGATGATTTTGATTTTTTTTGTTTGAAACAAGCAAGGGTTTGAAAAAGGGGGATATATTTCCCCTCACATGGAAAAAGCGGGAAAATAATCATCAATAATGAAAAGATACTGGCAGAAGCAGTACCGCCGGGTAAAATGCCGGGGAGTGGCCGCTGACTTGCCTGCACATGAAAGTCGTGACTGGTTAACGGATTGTAATTTCAATGCCATGAGGAAGAGCATTCTCAATTAGCGGATTTCAAATCCTATTAAAAAAATAGGGATATTATGATTTAGTATAACTAGATAATGATTAGCGTTTAAAAAAATTTTAACCATATAATTTTTACAACTTTTTTATCTTTTCCGAACTCGGGAATAATGAATAAGAATCTTTTTTTAAATGATTGCTATTGACACCGGATTTGAAATTCGCTGGATGTTTCATAACTCATGAAAAAATGTCGAACGGTATATTTTTTGTAATAGATATTTAGGCTAACAATAAATAATCAAATGGATATGAAAAATAGTCATTGAAATTGATTCGGTTTTATTGATTTGCGGTGCAGGGACGGTCTTTTCTCAGGTAAAAAAAGGAATTCCTAGCGATACTCTTCCAGAGTGGCAAAAGTGTTTAAAAAACCTTATTTCCGGTCCGTAAGCCGGCACTTCCTGTCTTGAGGGAAGCGGATTCGGGCGATTCTTTTTCTTCCCTGTTTAGCCTTGAGTTTGGGGCGAAGAATTGCTAGGATAGAAACAGGTATGGCATTGGATATGCAGGAGCGTCATGCATTTGAGCATGAAGAGGGGCGTTCCCCTGTTTGGATTGGAATGGCATGGGGTGCCGTGTCTTTGTTGGGGGGGGCGGCTCTTCTGGCTGCTATGCTGACATTTGATGTGCGAGAAATAGGCTGGAGTTATTTAAATGGCTCCGGGCTGGTTATACCGGGTACCTCCAATGTGCTGGGAACGGCGGGATTATATGGTGCGGGAATTTTTTATTGGATGCTGGGAGCCATGGCCTGGATGCTGGTTATCCTGTTGGAGTGGTGGGGGCTTTACCGTCTGCTCCACCATGGAAGGCTACCCCGAAGCGTGGTTTACGGCGGTTTGTTCCTGCTGTTATTCGGATGCCTGTTTCTGACGGCCGGGCATGTGCCGGGTAATGAATGGGTGGCACGCCACCAAATTCAGGGCGCCGGGGGGCTGGCGGGCCATTTGCTGGGAACTGGTCTGTTTCTTCCGTTGGCCGGGAGATCCGCTGTGCTGGCTTTTTCCGGGCTGGGCTATTTGCTGGCCCTGGTTTATGCAGTCGGGATGCGTCCCCGTCCGTTTTGCCGGGCCATGCTGCGGGAATGGCGTGCCTGGCGTATGAACAGGAAGGAAAAAAGACTGGCGCGACAGACCGCTCTGCTTGCCAGGGAAGCTGCCCGCGTGAGGGCCAGCATGGAAGACGCCGCTTTGTCCGCTCCCAGACCGGTCAGAAAGGGCCGGGCTTCCGTTCCCCGTCTGCAGCGCACCGGGGACGATCTGGAAAGTTTGTATCATGAAGCGGCGGCGGTTGCTCCGTCCAAGCCGGAGGATTCTGTCCCGCCTCCCAGCGCCCCGCGCACCCAGGGCCGCCTTCCCCTGGCTCCGCGCCCCAGGATTACCGTTGCGGAACCGGCGGAAATGAAGCCTGCGCCTAAAGAGCAGCCTTTTTCCAAATTGTCCACTCCGCCCACGGAGGAATTCCGCGAGTATGAGCTGCCTCCCTTTGAACTGCTGCATTATGAAGAAAAGCCGGAAGGCCCTACGGCAGAGGACAAGGAAGAAATGCTGGAAATACAGCAGAAGATTATTGATACCCTGACGACATTCCGCGTGGACGTGACGCCTGGGGATATTACCCGAGGCCCGACCATCACCCGTTATGAAGTGTATCCCGCGCGCGGCGTGCGCGTAAATACTTTTGACCAGTATGCGAAGGATATTGCGCTGGCGACCAAGGCGGAAAGCGTGAACATCGTGGCCCCCATTCCGGGCAAGGATACGGTAGGTATTGAAATTGTCAACCGGAAGAAGGTAGCCGTTCCCCTGCGGGAACTTTTGCAGGATCCTGCTTTTTGTTCCCCCAAGAAAAAGATTCCGCTGGCGCTGGGGAAAGACGTGTATGGACGCACCGTGATCGGGGACTTGGCATCCATGCCGCACCTGTTGGTGGCCGGTGCCACCGGATCCGGGAAATCCGTGTGCATCAACAGCATCATTTCCTCCATGCTCCTAAAATTCCGTCCGGATGAACTGAGGCTTATTCTGGTGGATCCGAAAGTGGTGGAAATGCAGCCTTATTCCAAGCTGCCGCATCTGATTGTTCCGGTGGTGACGGATCCCAAGAAGGTTCCCAATGCCCTGCGTTGGTGCGTAAATGAAATGGAGCACCGCTACCATTGCTTTGCCAAGGTGGGTGTGCGAAACTTTGAAGCTTTCAACAAGCGCCCGCCGGATGTTCCTGCGCAAGAGACGGAGGAACCGGAAGACGGGCAGGTGGATGAAGCTTTGGCGGAATCCATTGCCAGAGACCTGGAATCCCAGGGGGAATGGCCTGTGGAAGAAGATGATGAACTGGAGCTGGAGGACGACGGAGTTATCCCTGAACGCTTCCCCTACATCGTCATTATTATTGACGAACTTGCGGACCTGATGCAGACAGTAGGAGCGGACATAGAAACGAATATCGGACGTCTTACCCAAAAGGCCCGTGCCGCAGGCATCCACCTTATTGTGGCGACGCAGACGCCCAGAAGGCAGGTGGTGACGGGGACGATCAAGGCCAATATCCCGACGCGCATCGCTTTCCAGGTGGCGAGCGGTACGGATAGCCGTGTGATTTTGGACAGGCAGGGGGCGGAGAAACTGGTGGGCAAGGGAGACCTTCTGTATTTGCCGCCGGGTTCCGCCCAGGTGGAGCGGGCGCAGGGAGCCTTTATCTCTGACGATGAAGTGGAAGCCCTGGTGGCCCACTGTGCTTCCCAGGCCAAGCAGAAATTCCATGAAGAGGTTCAGAAGTCCTTGGACGAGCCTTCCCGCGGAGGTGCGGACAGTCCGCTGGATGACGCGGAGGAGGAGTGCTATGCCAAGTGCCTGGAAGTGGCTGTTGTAGAACGTAAGGTAAGCACCTCCCTGCTGCAGCGTCGTTTGAGCATTGGATACGGCCGTGCAGCGCGCATGATGGATTTGCTGGAATCCCGCGGCATTATTGCCCCGGCGGATAATACCAACCGTCCACGCAAGGTGCTGGTGGAATGAAACGACGAAAAAACTCACCATGAGACGAATTGTTTCCCTGCCTGTTCTGGCGGCGTTTGTAGTGCTGGGCGCTTCCTGTTCCCAGCAGGTGCAGCAGCCCGTTAAAAAAGCAGCCCCTCCCCCCGTATATGTGGGCAAGGTGGAGCAGGTGTATCCCAATCATCATTATGTGCTGATTGCTCTGGCCGGGAATGTTTATGAACCGGGGACCGTGCTTATCTCCCAATCTCCGGGACGGGAAGAAAAATGCAGAGTTGCCAACCTGATTGTGACGGAGGAGCGGATGGGGCGTGCGCGCATTCCTGCGGATATCCGCAGCGGCGCTGTGGAGGCGGGGGACCTGGTGTTCCTGTATCGGAACCTGGCTGTTCCGGAAAGTTCCGGAAAGATGGAAGAGCAGAAGCCGGTCTGTCCTGAACCGGAAACGGATGAAGACAACAAGGGTGTTGCTCCGCCGGTTGCCCCGGACGGTGGCAGGATGGCGGACGGGCTGATGCCTCTGCCCGGGGAGCAGTCTGTTCCGGCCTCTGCGGATCAGGAGCGGATTTCCCGGGAGCGGGAGAAAATACTCCGGGAGTTGGAAAGCGTTCCGGACAGGCTGGAAGAACCGTGGAGCGGGACTTTCTCCGGAAAACCGGTGGAAAGGTGACCGGATGCGGAGGTATCCGCAATGTTTCCCAGGGCGGGAAGGAACTCTAGAAGATGAGGCCGGGTATTGGGAATTCAAATACCAGTTTCTTTGAAACGGACGGATGACCTGTTCCAGTATTCCTGATAAACCCGATCCTCCTGTCCATCCAGATTCAACTGGTACATGCGGAAAGTGACCGGAATATTTTTAGGTTTCCACAGCTCTTCATAAGAATATTGGTAGCGCATGCCCAGCTGTTTCATGACGCCTCCGCTGCGGGGATTCCTGATATCGTGTGTGGCCGTGATGTAGGGCATGCCGTCTTTCTTCAACCGGGCGACAACAGCCCTGGCCGCCTCCGTGGCAAAGCCTCTGTGCCAGAACTCCTGAAGCAATCCGTAGCCGAGGTCATGGCTGTCGTCCGTGCCTGCGTGGATATATCCTGCCGGAAGGTTGCTGTTTTTCGGGCAGATGGCGTAATGATACCCGTAAGGCCGTTTGTACACTTCCTGGTACTTTTCTTTGAACAGGGACGCCGCTTCTTCCAGGGAGGTTAATGGAAACCACGGCAAATACGTGTTTACCTCTTCATTGCTGTAAATGTTGAACAGGGCCTCCAGATCATTTTCCGTGAATTTTCTCAGTATTAATCTCTCGGTTTCCAATAAGGGGGTATTGGCGGAATTCATGGATGGAGCTTAAGGGTTTTTTCCGTTTAATTTTACTATTTGCACAAGGGGTGTCAAATGATCCGGTTCATGCTTAGGCCTGATGTTGCGGTACGGGTTCCTGTCTGTTTCCCGGGATGCCGTTTTGCTGCCGGCGCGTATGGGGGGGACAGCAGAAGCGTGCATGGCAACAGTTTTCCCAAATGGGGAAACTGCCGTATGTTTTTCCGGATATGTCTATTTTTTAGATTCATTCAATATTTGCTTGTTTTTTCACGGCGTCTTATTAGGATGCTTTCGCTTACGCAACCAGATGACTAATTTATGAAATCCATCAAAGGAACAGAAACAGAAAAGAATCTTCTCAAGGCTTTTGCCGGGGAGTCAGAAGCGCGCAACCGCTACACCTACTTTGCCGGCGTAGCCAAGAAGGCCGGTTACGAACAGATTGCCGCTATCTTTCTGGAAACGGCCGACAATGAGAAGGAACATGCCAAGGTATTTTTCAAACTGCTGAAAGACGCTTGCGTTGAAGTAACGCACGCCGTCTGCACGGCTCCCCTGGAATCTACGGAGGATTGTCTGCTGGCCGCAGCCGCCGGCGAGCATGACGAATGGTCCGACATGTATCCTGCGTTTGCCGAAGTAGCGGACAGGGAAGGCTTCCCCGCCATTGCGGAAACTTTCCGCAAGATTGCCTCCGTGGAGCAGCACCATGAAGCCCGCTACCTCAAGCTGGCTGAAAATGTGCGCGAAGGCAGGGTTTTTGCCAAGGAGAAGGAAATCCAGTGGAAGTGCCGCAACTGCGGTTATGTACATACCGGTTCCACTGCCCCCAAGGTATGTCCGGCTTGTGCACATCCCCAGGCATTCTTTGAAGAACTGGCGGACAACTTTTAATAACCTTTTCTCCAGGAATATGATTGGGGCCGGTTTCACGAGCTGATCGTGCAATCGGCCCTCTTTTTAGACTACGGACGCCTTACGCTGATGGACAGGGAACGAACGGATGCGGTATGGAAAAAATATGGACGCAGCCTCTGGAATTTTGCCGGAAGCTATGGCTTGGGCATTGCCCTGATGCTGATCCTTCTGGTGCTGACCTTTGCCGGGACGCTGCACCAGGTGCGGCTGTCTTCTGCCATGGGGTCGGAGGCTGCCATAGAGTCTTTTTTCGGGGCGGCTTATGTGCTGATACCGCTGGGCGGGGAGAACTCCCTGATTTCCCTGCCTTTGCCCGGCATGGGCATTACCTGTGTCCTGCTGTTCGCCAACCTGCTCATAGGCGGGGTATTCCGCATCCGGTGGACCTGGAGGCACGCGGGCGTGCTGGTGGCTCATGGGGGAATTTTGCTGCTGCTGGCCGGCATCATGCTGGGCAACAAAATGACGGTGGCCGTGGAACAGGTGGAACTGCCCCAAGGGGACCGGGTGCATGAATATTCCCTTCCGTTTGATTTGCGCCTGAACCGTTTTGTGCCGGAGTTTTATCCGGGGACTTCCAAGCCTAAATCCTATGAATCCCAGATAACCGTTTTTCCGGAATCCGGCGGTCAATATGACGCCGTTATCCGCATGAACGAGCCTCTGCGCCTTTCCGGCTGGACGCTGTACCAGATGAGCTGGGGCCAGGATTCCCTGCATCCGGGCAGGCTCATCTCCATTCTCCGCGCTTCCCATAATCCCCTGGAGCAAATGCCCAAATGGTCCTCCTACATCATCGCTATAGGATTGCTGTGGCATTTTGCCTGTGTTTTTGGCAGATACCTGCGCCGCAAACCCGGTCTGGCATCTGCCGGAACGGCGGCGACGGTTGAACCGCAGGCCGCTTCCGTCCCCGGCGGGAAAAAACATTTGCGTCTGGCAGGCATTTGCCTGCTGGTAGCGGCAATCTTCGGCGTCGGCATGCTGGCAGCGTGTCCTGCCGCCCATCCTGTTCTGGTGAAAAATTATGTGCCCTGGTCTCTCGCTTTGGTGGAACGGGCCGGGGCCATGGCCGTCCAGGACGGCGGCCGCCTGAAGCCGGTTTCTACTTATGCGGGGTTCCATCTGCTCCGGACGCTGGGCAAAAGAAGCTTTGTTGTTGATACGCCGGAAGGGAAAAGGAAGCTTTCCCCGGTGGAATGGATGCTGGACTGCATGTTCCGTCCGGAACTGGCGGAACAATACCCTGTTTTCCTGGTCAATCGGGAAGAGGTGGTCAGGCGCCTGCATCTGCCGGATCAGAAAGACAAGCGTAAAAAATACTCCTACGCGCAGCTTGCGGAACGCTGGGAGGAAATGACCCGTGCCGTCCGGGAAATCCGTTTGCTGGGAGAAACGAATCTGACGGAAGCCCAGAAGGAAATTTTGTCCCTTGCCCGCAACTTTGACGTAATGCGGGGATGGATGCTTGTCTCCCGGATCATGCTGGAAAACCCTTCCGCCATGGAACGGATGGAATTCCCACGCTGGTTTCCTTCTGCCGGCCGCGATGGAGAACGCCTGTGGACGGCTGCCCCGGATAAAGTTGCCGGAGCCTTTTTGGCAATGGCGTCCCTGCTGGAACGCAAAGCTATCGGTATGGAAGGGGCGGAGGCTTCCGCACTGCGGATGAAAGCGGAAGGCCTGCTGCTGGAAAAGCTGGCGCAACCCAATGAAGCCGCCTCCGCCGGAGAGCGGCACAGCCTGGAAAGAGAAATTTTCTACTACCGTCTGGATCCGCTTTATATTTCCCTGGCCGTTTTTGTGGCGGCGTTCGTGTGCCTGCTGCTCTGTGCGCTTTTCCGCCCTGCCGCCAACGCTCCCCTCTGGCGGCGTTTTCTTCGGCCCGGAGGTTTCAGCCTGGCGTGGCTGACAGGCGCGGGCGGAACCGGAGTACTGGCCGCGGCGCTGGTCATCCGCATGCTCATCACCATGAGGTCCCCGGTGGGCAACACGTATGAAACCATCGCCTTCATCGCCTGCATGGGAGTGCTCTGCGCTCTTGTGGTGGAACTTTTCAGTAAAAAGGGAATCGTACTGGCGGCGGGGCTTTTGCTTGGGGCTTTCTCCTGTCAGATGGGTATTCTGTATGAAGCCTCCCAGGCTGTGGACCATATGGATCCCCTGGTGGCCGTCCTGCGCTCCAACTTCCTGCTTTCCACCCATGTCATTACCATTGTGCTGGGGTACGCGGCCGGGCTGCTGGCGGCGGTGCTCTCCCATATATACCTGCTGGCTTCCCCCCTGCGCCTGATCAGTGGAAAAACGGAACAATCCCTGGACCGCATGGCTTACGGCATCTTGTGTTTTTCCCTGGTGTTTACGCTGGTGGGGACGGTTTTTGGGGGGATTTGGGGCAATGAATCCTGGGGGCGGTTCTGGGGCTGGGATCCCAAGGAAAACGGAGCATTGATGATTGTACTGTGGCAATTGACCGTATTGCATGTCCGGAAAGCCGGATGGCTGTCTTCCTGGCTGCTCCACTTCAGCAATGTAGTGGGCGGCGTTATCATTGCCTTTGCCTGGTGGGGCGTCAACATGCTTGGAGTAGGGCTGCATTCCTACGGTTTCACTTCCGGTCGGGATGCGTTGGACATGTTTTATTGGTCCGAAGCTGTATTGTGCGTCCTCTTCATTATCCTGCATTACCGCGCGCTCCGGCGCGTAGATGTCAGGTAGGGGAACAGGTTCCGGAAATAATACGGAAACATATTCCCGGAAAGGGACAGGAAATCCTTGTCTGCCTTCTTTCCATTTTCTGGAATTTGCGGTGTCCGGATTTTACAGTCATGGAGAACAGGGAAATGAGGACGCATTTTTTTCATTTTCTCCTTGCCGGGCCTGCTTTCCCGGTATATATTCCTTCCACCTCACGCACGGATAGCTCAGTGGTAGAGCGGCTGTCTTACACACAGTTGGTCGGGGGTTCGAATCCCTCTCCGTGTACCAAAAGCTTTCTTTTTGAATAAAAAGCCCGCACAATGAAAGTGCGGGCTTTTTCGTTGTTTTTTAGAGGGTTAATTAATGAATAGTTTGTTAGGTGACAGGGTATGACAGGATATGAATAGTTGCTTTTTGATGCTAGTTATGATGCTATATCAGGCATGGCGTTTTTGAGATGCAGAAAGGGATCTCGGTTTTGGCATGCTTGTTTTTATGTACCCACCGCATCCGGCAAGTGGAAACTTGTCACTCATAGTACCAAGATTGAAGTTGCTCCGGCGGGTGCTATATCTGAGAAGGATGCTCAGAGGCTTTTAAACAGCGGTATGGAGCGGGAGAAGGTGGAGGCTCTAAAGGAGGCGGGGATGTCCGCGACGGATGCGCGGAAGCTGGCTCAAAAGGTGGCTGATGCGTGGGAGTCCGCCGCAAAGAAGGGATGGACTGTTTTCCATATACGGAAGGTGATTGGGGAGTTGGCTGTAGAGGTGACAGGAGAGGAGGTTTCTGCTCCTACTGTGCGTGCTTGGTTTGGCGATTTTATTGCCGGGTTGGGCAGAAAGGGGAAGTCTGTTGCGACTGTCCGGAATTATCGGAATGCCGCAAACAGGTTTTATACATTTTTGGAAGACAGGGTTGATTGGTCAATGGAGCGTATTACTCCCCGCATGATGAATGATTTTATGCTGGAACTGGCCGGAATGTTTGCCGTCAAGACGGTGAAGAAGGAGTTTGGGATGGTTTGCGCTGTTTTTAATGCTGCTGTTAAGTTGGGTGTGATTGAGAGGAATCCCGGAATGGGAGTGGAGCTGCCGAGGGATAAAAAGACGGATTCTGGAAGAATTGCCCGGCGCGGTTTTACGCTGGAAGAGTTGCGGAGAGTGTTGGAGCGATGTGATGATGAGTGGAGGAGTATGGTGTTGTGTTCTCTTTATCTTGGCGGCCAGAGGTTAGGGGATGTGGCGATGCTGAGGTGGGATGCTGTGGATTGGGAAAAGGGAGTGGTTAAATTGGTGACTCAGAAGACGGGCCGGGAGATGGTGGTGCCGATGGTTCCGGCTTTGTCCGGAGTGTTGTGCGAGCGGCAAACTGTCTGCGGAGAGGATGCTGTGTTTGTTCATCCGTCCCGTGCCGGGATGTATGAGCGGTCTGGGAGCGGCAGGTTGTCTGCGGAGTTTTCCGGGATGTTGTTTGATGCCGGTTTGATTGACCGTGATCCACGATTGGCCGGGAAAAGATACAGGAAATTAACTCCTGCCAGAGACGGAAAGAGAAGGGTGAAGAATGAGCTGTCTTTTCACTCTTTGCGTTATACTGTGGCGACGATGCTGCATGATGCCGGGGTTGTGCCTGCGATGGTGCAGGAGATTGTGGGGCATTCTTCCGCCGTTGTGCATGCCGGGTATATTAAGTTTGGTGCGGAGGCGACGGAGAGGGCGTTGGAGAATTTGCCGGAGTTGTAAAGCTCTAACAATTAGAAAAATATATTGTTTTTTTGCAAATTATAGCTATAATATATAGCTATGGATTTTAGAGAAGAATCTTTACTTAAGAAGAGTAATAAATGGTCTGCTATATCAGCTATAGCTACTCTAATAGTAGCATTTACGACAATTATAATTGGATATTTTTCTTATCAGGTTTCCGAGCGATCTGTACAGATTGCAGAAGAAGCCAAAAATCTTGTAGAGTTAAATAATATTCAAGATTTATTTACTCGCGTTCAAGATGAAGCGTTAACAGAACGAAATGTCTGGGCTAATGCTGTTATATATTCTTTTTATGATAAATTTATTATTGATTTAGATCTGTCTCAAGAAAAATTGGAAGAAATTTCACATATATTATTTAGTCAGGATTTTGATTGCCAATTACATGGATTTATATATGATTATAATACTTTTGAAAAAAATGTAATAAAAATGTTATATTATGATGGATTTGTTACTCCCGTGAATGGGAAAATGCATTTTGAAAGTCTTTGGCAATCTCTTAGTTATAAGTTAGTATTTGGAACCAATATGCATCAGTTGGCTAAAGAGACAAAATCTTCTAATGAGCTTATTCGTAAAATTTTAAAAGGTTTTATTTCATTCCATGATTACAGTCTAATGGTGAAATTGTTTTCAGGTGAAGAATATTTAAAGAATGGATATGTTAAAGAGTTTTATGATTGTTTAGAAGAATATTACGGAAATGATTTGAATAATGAGAAGCGTCGGAATGAAGAACTTAGAAAGGAAAGAATGGAATATAAAGAATATTTTAAAAAGTGGTCAAAGTCAGGAGGCAAGATATATCCTATAGAATTGAAAAAATATTGGGATTCAAAAAATAAAAAAAAGAAATAAAATTTTTCGGAATTATTCAGAATAGTCTTGTCGCAAGATTTTCAGAATATTTTAAATATTGATATTTAGCAAATTGCTTCGATAAAAAATCGGAAAAATCAACGAAACAAGACTAAAGTAAATAATGCCGAAATTTTTTTATGTTGATAGTTGATGAATTTAAAGCGGGTTTTGAAGATGTGTGGAAGAAGGCAGAGTTGTTATCTACTGCTTTTCCTGTGCCGGAGTGGGATTGGGATGTGGTGAGGTTTGAGCTGATGGCGTTTTTGTATGCTCATGCTTTGTGTTTTGCTCAGCATAAGGGGAGATGTATAGCTTCTCTATTTCCTGATTCTGTTTTCAAAAAGGTGTATGCGGATTTTTTGTATGAGGTGGAGAGATGTGTGAGGCTTGAGGTTTGCTTGGCGATGAGGGGTAACATGGGAGGAGATGAGCGGGTTGAGAAGTTGCTAGAGGAAAGATATTCGATTTATTATCCTGAAATAGGTAAGGAGTTGAGAGAGGTGGTGGCGAGGTTTGTGTGTCTGGTGCAGTGCAGTTTGAAGGATGGGGTGGATGGTTATGATTCAAGGCGGGTGAGTAAAGCCCCAATAAACCCTGTTTTTACGATGGAGTTGGATTGTTTGATGAGGAGTTTTGTGACAGAGAGTATGCCGGATGTTTTAGAGATGCTGACGTCCGAGAAGTTTTTAATGAGTGTGGAAAGGAAGGCTCCATGGGTGATTAGGGATGAGGTATTGCGCTTTGCTGAGCTGGCGGAAAAGGGTAATGGGGGGTGTAATGAGAAGGGGCAGTCTGTTGTGAAAAGCCGGGAGGAGATGGCTGCCAACAGGGCGAGGGAGAGAAAGCCTGCGTTTTCTCTTGACTTCTCGTGCAGGTTCAAGGTGTTATGTTTTGTTATTGTTGTTTCTTCTTTGTTTTCTGCGTTTAGCGTGAAGTCCTTGTATTGGGGAGGGATTTCGTTGGTGTGTTATATGGTTAAATTGGCTGTCGCCCTGTGTGTTCCTGTTGTTTTACATTTGTTCAAAGAGAAGGGTTTTGGAGTGTTTTTTTCTGTTGTGATTGGTATTGTGTCTTGGGTGCTCATGGCTGGTTATGGCGGGTTTTTGGAGTATGAGTTGGGTATAGGGAATATGGTTTTCCCGGTCTCTTTTGTGTCTGGAGCAACGACAGTTTGGTTTGCTTTGATGGCTTACAAGGTGATGAGGTCTTCTTGCAGTGATTTCAAATATTTATGGTAGTTAATTTTTTATGATTTTATAGAGGAATAAGAAAGGATGTTTTAGAATGTGATTAGAAAAATATGAGAAGTTGTTGGTTGTAGCCACACTTTCGTTATTGTTTTTCACATTTCGAAGATTGCGAATAAATCATCCGAGAACTCTGAAGAAAAAGATGCCCGTAATAGCGGACATGAAGGTTTTTTATGAATACGGCAGGGAGAGTTCGTGAATTATTAGGATAGTGAATCGTGTTTAGGGAAATTAGTAAATTGCCTATATATCTAATTGAGATGGAAGAATTAGGTTAGACTTCATTTTTTGAAGATTTTCTATCCAATATTTAGAAATTATTTTATATTCTGTTGGATGATATTCACTATCATATATTTCAATATTATTGATTTTCTTTGATATTGTTTTTTTCTGTTCAATCCAGAGCCATATATAATTTTTTGAGTAGGGACATTGAGGACCAAGTATCACTCCTCTAAGATATTCCATGTGAAAAGAAGAGAAAATCATTTTGTTTTTTATAGAATTATTCCTATCTTTGATAGGAATGAAGATTCTGTGTTCTTGTTCTATTTCCCATGATTGATCTTTTGCCGTGAGCAACCTCATCAGTTGTCCAAAGTCATGGCCTCCAGAGGCATCGTATGCATGTCTTTGAATACTGGGAGGCCTTTGGGTGGAGTAGATGACAGGAAAAATTAATAATTTAGGATCCGGTTTGATCTTTAAATTTTCATATTTTTTGATGACATAAGATTGAATTGTGTCTGTGCTACTGGTGATAGGAACCTTTCTAGGTACACAAGGAAAATCAAAAATTAAGCATACTCCTTTGTGTCTGTCTGCATAATGTCCCCACATAGATGCTGATGTCATGGAGGTAGAAAAGCATAACATTCCTGGAGGGTTATTTTTTGCGGTTAGAATTTGTTTACTAATAATATCTTTTAGATCTTGGCAACGAGGCATGAATTCAAATGGATCATTTGTTTCATAAGGGATTGTAAGTTTTAGTGACCAGTCTTCTATCGTTTTTTCAAAAGCTTCATAAGGCATATATCTGTATAATAATAATCTTTTTTCATTTTCTTTGTTTTGAATATTTTGACAGATTTTTTTGTGTGAGTTTACTGATTTTTTATATCGTTTTTTTCTTTTCATGGAAATATAGGTTAGGGAGTTCCTGTTTCTTATGTTATCAATAGTGAATGAAATGAATACTAATGTAAGTAGAAAAGAATAAATAGCTTATAATGAATAGTATTATAGCAGGATCAATGAAGTTGTGGAGTCCTTTTAATCATGTTAAGGGGAAGGAAGACAAGGGGCTATTGAGCGGATTTAATCATTTCTTGCGCTGACATTATAGCGATACCATTGGCAAGAATTAGATTCGCGTATAGTGTATGGGCTGGAAAAGCGAAGATTGTGAAACCATCATTGTTTTTTACATTTGTTAGAAAAATGCAAATTCTAACAAATATTTCTTGAAGAGAAGGTGTAATTGTGGCAAGGAGTGGCTTAGTTTATTGGGGACAGTTTTTCCCAAATATCCAAGTCAAAATCACAATTAGAGAAGTAATAACCGATGATGTTACGCAGAGCCTGATTTTCTCTTTGCGCCCGGATTAGTTCCGATGCGCAGTATGCCGAGAGTTTCTTTGGTTGTGCGTTTCCGGGTGGCGGGATCGGATGATTCCGTATGGGAGGGGAGGCCTTGTTTGGCTGTCTCCTGTTTTTCCGTGCCTTGATTCTGAGCAGATGCTATATTGTCAGAATAGGGGTTGGGTAGTGTGTTGTCCAGCTCTGCCGCGTCGTCGACTACAGAGATGAGCCATTCTTTTAATCCCATACCCTCAGCTTTAGCTGCCGCCTCATAAGCCCTGTAGCGTTGCTCATCTATTGTGATTGAGAAGGTATCTGTGAGAATTTTTTTCTGTTTCAGAGGTTTTCCCTGCATCCATGAGATGATTTTTGCTCGGTGGATTGTAGGTATCGGAGTAGAGCCACTTGTCCACTGATAGGATGTTTTGAGGCTAATCCCCAGTTCTTCACAGAATTGAGTCCGAGTTATTATCCCGTTTGTTTTTAGCCATTTGGAAAGTTGTTTGTGATCAATTTCCATAAAGAGAGGGTAGGTATATTTTTTCTCAGTGTCGAAACTTTTTTGCTCACAATGGCAAAAAATGAGATATTTTTCTTGAATGTGAGCAAAAATAGAGCAAATATGACCGCATGAAGAGCACAACTTTAGAACTTCCGAGGTTGAAGCCTAAAACAGCACAGTATCTTGCGATGAAGAGTATCGAAGAGCAGAAGAGTGTGTTTGATTTGCTGGTAGAGTTGGCTGATGGACGTGCCGAGTATGAGGTGGGTTTTCCAGAGCCGGTTAAAAATCAAGATAGTGGACAAGGCAGACAAGGTGAAGTTAACGAAAAAAGGATAGAAGACTGATGGAGTTGATGTTGCTGGGGTGGGATTACAGTCACAGTCCTTTTTATTGAAAAGATTTTATCTCCCGGCTCCAAGGTGGAGGCCAAGAACAACAACCAACAACTGAATGATATGGGTGTAATTGAAGATGATGGCTGGCATGGGGGGAATCCCTGTCCGGGAGGCCATTTTCTGGCGCAGGATGAGGAGAGCATCAAGCCCAGCCTGCGGAGGGATGAGAGGGCATGGTGTCCTTTGGTTCCCTCCGCAGGAAGGGTGCTCCCGGTGAGGATGGGTGATTTGCCTTGGGGAGGCAGGCCTTGCATGCAGGCGTATGGTACTCCGGGGAGGTGCTGCCGGGTGAGAGGGTGGTTGTGGGGGATTGGGGTAGTGGCGTGTTTTGTGTTGATTGGAGGTGTTTATGTCTGCGGCTGATGATTTTAACAAGATTTTGTTTGCGGATGCCGTGCTGGATTTGCTGGCCGCGAAAGTAGTGGAACGGTTGGCTGCAACGGGAGGCGGGCAGGATAAGGCTGCCGGGGTACAGGTGAAGGTGGAGAGTGGGCAGGATTGGGTGAGTGCTAAGGTGGCCCGTGCGGTGCTGGGGCGTAGTGATTCATGGCTTCACCGGACGGCCCAGCAGCATCCAGAGATTAAGCGATCCATGAAGCAACCGCACCAGAAGGTGGGGCGTCCGCTGTACAGTCTGCGAAGGATTTACCGAATTTTGGAAGATTCCGAAACAACCAAGAACCAAGACCATGAATAACAATGTGAAAGAACGGCCCATTCTGTTCAGCGCGGACATGATCAGGGCGTTACTACAGGAATACAGCATGCCCGGCCAGTACAAGAACCAGACGCGCCGCACGCGCGGCCTGAACCGGTTTAATGATTTCCCGGAGCACCTGAAAGAAAGAGGCTGGGAGATTCCAGAATTCGTCGAAGTCAAACCCGGCTTATGGCTGGCTGTCTGCAATGACGAACCGGATGATGATTTTAATCCGTGGGTAAGATGCCCCTACGGGAAAGCGGGCGATCGACTGTGGGTAAGAGAAACGTTTTTCGAGGTATATGATGATCAATTCCGGCCCACCGGGAAATACTGCTACGCCGCCACTCACCAAGGATATGTACATGTCTTGGACGAGGATGGAGGCATTAAAATAAACAAAGATGGAACGGAAGCGTCACCTTGGAAATCTGGTATTCACATGCCCCGGAAAGCGGCGCGGATTTTGTTGGAAATTACAGAAGTAAGAATTGAGCGGCTGTTAGACATTACACCGCAGGATGCCCAAATGGAGGGCATTGAAAGCGTCTGGCACGACGAAATAACTGATGCCCACTTATGGAAGGATTATTCAGGGAAATCCAATGGGTACATTTTTGCCCGGACGTCTTACTTTTCCCTGTGGGATAAATTAAAGGGAGCCGGATCGTCTAAAATGAATCCGTGGGTGTGGGTTATTAAGTTCAAGGTTTTAACGATTAACGGAGAATTGAAATGAAGAAGCTTTTATGTCCGCTGTGCGGGGAAATGCCAGAATATATTGAATTCGGATGCGGAGATGGAGAATCCGATTTAATTCAGTGTAATTGCGGATTATGCACTTCTGCTGGATCTTACCCAAACGGAGAAGAAAACTGCTGGAAGGACTGGGAAAAGCTTGTTTCCAAGTTTCCGCCTATCATGAGGGTCTGGCCGGGGGACAAGGTGAAACTTTTCGGGGAACGGCGGGCTAGAAGGATCATTGGGAAAAATGCGGGCCGGGGTGTTCTTTATCTGGAAACGGTTTCCGGGCCGCCTGACCCCGTGCGGCAGGATGATGTGATTCTGTGGCCCTGGGAGCTTAACAGGAAGGAGGGCCAGCAATGATGCAGAACACATTTTATTGGGAGGCCGCCCGGTACATATCCGTGGCGATCATACCCGGTGCGGGGGCAAGGTATTTCACTTACGCCAACGAATCTGACGCACGCCGCCATGAAACCAGCATGAGGGAGTGGCACGGCTCCCAGGGAAGTTTCACATATTACACCATCCGAGACGCCGGGAACATCCTGCGGGCGGCGGAACATTGGACCATGTGCCGGGATTGTAAACGATGCCGACCCTCCCGGCCCCATCTCCGCCAACCGGGGAAGCAGCATGAATGCGACCTCCTGGGAACGGATGGGCACTGGTACGTGGACCCGGAGAAGGACGGCTGCACCTGGGGAACCAGAAGGGAGGAAGAAGAAGAGTATAAAGATAACCTCCCGGAAAACATGATCAACCGCATAGAGCAATCATACAATGCCATTTACTCCATGCAGGAAGCCTGTGAATGCATAACAAGTGCCATAAACAACCTTGAAGAAATCGAATAATCCCCATGAAGTCTGGAACGATAAAAAAGAAAAAGTCCGTAAGAAGGACAAAGGCGGCACCGAAGACGGTTGTCCGGCAAAGTTACATCTTGCGAAAGCGGCGCCTGCTGGCCATGCTTTGGAATCGCGTGAATGAGATTGAAAAGTGCGTGCCGAAGTCTCTGGATGAAGCCGTGGAGTTATCCCGGCAGTCCCGAAGATGGAGGAAGAGACTGGCAAGGTTTACCAAATTGAAAACGACGGCATTTCCGGCTTATGCCCTGATTGTGGATTGCTGGGGTAAGTCACTACTGCTTGGAGCCGGCACCCGGAAGAAGATGGAGGATCTGATCAACAGCTCCGAATCAGTCAGGAATGCCGGGTATAAACTGGTTTGCCTGAGCGAGCTGATGACAGGTTCACAGCAGATCGACAAGATGGCATTTGCACAGGGGAAGGAGGGCCTATGAAACTGACGCCTGAACAGAAAGCGATCCTGGCCTATGGAGAAGCCCGCGGCATCCTGAAAGAGCGGAAAAGCCTCATGCGCTTCACAGAATGCTTTAAGGAATGCAGCGATTATCACGGAGAGCCCCGGATAATGTACGGCGTTGAAGATGCCATTAGGGACGCATGGAAGAAACGAGCCGCATGCCGGGCGTGGGTGCCAATGGAGGACAGGTATTGCGATAATTGCCTACATTTCAAATCACTTGCATCAAATTCCCCCTGCGCGGAATGTTCTCAATGGGCTGATCCTGTCAACTGGGAGCCGAGAAAGGAGGAACAGGACAATGACTGAGCGGGAAAAGGCTTTTGAGAAAGCCAGAAAGATTTACGCCCTTGTTCAGGAGGGAATAGACGGAGAAAAGGAATCCGCAAGAGTGGCGTTTGAACGCATTTGCCGGGCACACGGTTTCGGCGAAGATGATTTCAATGATGAAATAATCGGCGAGTTTGAGATGAAGTATAAAAACCAGATGGAAATGAAGCTGGTCGCCCAGATTGCGGCGGTGTGCCGGGGTTCCTACGGTTCTTTTGAATACAAGCCTTATTTCAAGACGGTGTATCTAAAAGTTTCCCGGAAGGATTACGTCAGGGCCATGATTATGTATGATCTGCTGTTGCCCCATTTCCGGCAGGAGTTCAGGAAGGGCAATGACAAGTACAAGGAAAATTTGAAGTACTGGTCTGATGCGGAGGTTATCGGTGAACATGGTGCGAGGTTTTGCGTTTTGAAACGCAAGCGGATTAAAGCCGAACAGGCCCGGTTCCGAAAGAAGTTCGCTTCCGCGTTTATTCTGGTGCATGATTTATATCCCAAGAAGGAGAATGGGGAGGATGCGGAAGCCGAGGAATGGGAAGATGAAAATGAACAGGGGCAGAAGCTGATCGGCAAGCCCGGCGGCAGGAAGAAGGCGGTTCAGAAAGTCGATATGGAGAAGGTGATGATCTCCATGGGGATTTCCAAGATGGAAGTAAGGGACAGAGTAACCAACGGTGAATTGCCGGCATAAACACGAAATTTTTACGATGCCGCGCAGGGAAATAAGAGACTGGTGCCAAGAGGTGGAGATGGATGAGTTAAGCTCTACCGGGGAACGTGTGTATGTCCGGCTGAGGATGGCTGCGGATAGCGCAGGGAGGTTTTACGGGGACGCTGAGTGGGTGCTGAGCAAGTGTTTTTCCTGCCGGGTGCATTTGTCCGTGGACGAGGTGGAACAGGCCCTGTGCGAGCTGGAGGCTGCCGGGATGGTCGTGAGGTATGAGGTAGAGGGTGGACGGTATCTGGCGATTACGGAGTGGGGCGTGAGACAGAGGAGCGAGCCTAAGTTTCCGGCTCCTCCTGTGAGGGTTGCGAGGCCCGGAGATGCCGTGTCAGACGGTTGTCCGTCAGCTGTCAGTCAGTTGTCAGACAAGCGTCAGTCAGTTGTCGGACATATGTCAGACAGTTGTCAGACAGTCCCCCTCTCCCCCTCTTTCCCCCCCGCACCCCCCCATTCTTCCCCCACACCCCCGCACCTATCCGCGCGTGGCCGCGCGCGTGCGGGGGAGGGCCATTTGGGCGGTGATTTGGAGAATTCCGGGGTGAATCATGGTGAGGCTGCGCCTCCGCAAGTGCCTGATTCTGACGAATCAGGAGGTGTTTCAGATTCTCGCGGCGGTGTGATAGCCGAGATGTTAAGTAGTGTTAATGTTTTCAGAGCTAGTGAGTTGCCGTTTAAGGAAGAGGTGGCCGGGGTAGTGCCAAAAAGGCCGAAGCGGTGTGCGGGCGTGTATGCTTTTGACGTGCCGGGGAGTGTGGAGGAGGTGCTGGCCGAGATGAGGAATGGTTTGCATTACTCAGAACGGGAAGATGAGCGTGTGAGGATGCTGGCGACGGATTTTTACGAGCATTACAAGGACGGGAGGACTGCGGGAGGCGGGTTGCTGAAGAATTGGAGGTATAAGGCGAAGGTTTGGCTGCAAGAGAATGCGCGGAAGTGGCAGAAGGAGCGGTTGCGGGAGGAACAGAAGGGCCGTGGCCGGGCCGCAGGTCAGGGAGTGAGAGAGGATATTGTGATTGATGCAGAAGGGTTTTAATGATGAATGATGATTTAGATGATGTGTTGTCCCGGATTGCGCTGCATGTGGAGAATGATGTGGCAGAGGCGGAGCCGACGATGTTTGATGATGCCGATGTGGTGTTTTCCCGCAAGTTGAAGCGGCTGAAGATGTGGGGCTGGCCGGAACAGTATTGCAAGCTGAAGCTTCCGTTTGCATCCGTGGAGGACGTGGATGCGGAACGCAAGGCCGGGATGTTGAGGGCTTGGCTGCTGGGGATGGCCGGGAAGGGGATGCTGGCCGTGGTGCTTGGCCTGAGAGGTACGGGCAAGACGTTGTCCGCCTGCAAGCTGGCGCGGGATTGCGGGTATGAGAGGGCATGGTATTTCAGCGGGGATGGCCTGTACCGGGAGAGGCTGGCGAAGATTGGGCTGGGAGGCAGTTTTGAGCGTGATTTTGCCGTACAGATAGGGCATCGGCGCAAGAGTTTGCTGGTGCTGGATGAGTTTCAGCGTGGTATTGGGTACAAGGGGGAAGGCAGGGATTTGAGTCTGGATTTTTTTGAGGAGGTGGTGAATGCACGATATAACGCGGAGTTAGATACTGTGATTGTGGCTAATTGGACGCAGGAGGATTTTAATCAGTTTATGCCGGATAGCGTGAAGGATCGTGTGATCCAGCGGAGGAGTGAGAATCGCGGCGGGGTCAGGTGGTGTGGTTGGCGGAGTTTCCGGCGTGCGTGACAGATTTCCCGGAACGGGTGTTCCGGAAAAAACAAAGACAAGAAACATAATAATATAAATATATTATGACTAAAAAGACAGTAAATAAGAGCAAGGCGGGGAAGAGTGAGGACATGAAGGCAACACAGGAGGATGTTGTGCGGATGTATGGCGATAGCATGGTTTGTGAGCCGTGCTGTGATCCGTGCTGTGAGCCTGATGAGGCGTGTTGTTGTGATGATGCCGACCGGCGCGAGGTTATTAGCGCGCCGGGTATGGGACGTGTTGGACGGCGACAGGCACGGCAGGGCAAGAAGTACCACGGGGAACGGCTGAAGCTGCTGGTGGAGGTGTGCGAGAAGTGGTGTTTGTTCCGTCAGCCGTGGAATACGCTGTTTATCCGTGATGCGCATGCTCTGATTGATTTGGGCTTGCTGGAGTATGTGAAGTCTGATAACGGATATATTCAGGTTCAGCCTACGGAGACGGGCATTGACCGGTACAAGACGATTGTGGCCGGGGTGTTCGGGGTGGAGGTTGAGGTTGCCTGAAGTGGCGGGCGGTTGAAGCGTTAATGCGTATGTGATGGTTTGAACGGAGGAGGATGCGGCCATGTGGAGGGCCGCCCGTTCAGGCCGTTGCCACAACGGCGATGAAGATGTATCGTTTGGTGGCGGCGACGGTGAGAGCGGTGTGTTTTGGGGAGCTGGAGATGACGCCGCTGGATTTTCTGGTTCTGATGGCGGTGGGGGAGCTGGGAGAGGTTGAGTGCAGAGGGGTAGTGGCGTGGTGCCGGGCGCGGAATAGCCAGTCTGTTTCCAATGCGCTGGCAAGGTTGCGGAGGATGGGGCTGCTGGAGGTCAAGGGGCAGAGGCCCTGCGTGACGTATGCGGCGAGCGCGGAGGGGAGGAGGGTGATAGAGGGCAGGTTTGCAAGATTAAGGTTAAGGATGCAAGATGAAGAAGTTAAGCGATAAGGAAGATGAGTTTTGCAAGATGGTTGTGTGGGAGAGTTTTACTCCCCGCGCGGCTTATGCGGTTGTGTGGAATCCCGGTGATGATGCGAGCGCGAGCGCAGGAGCGAGCCGCAAGATGAGGGAGCCGCACATACAGGAGGAGCTGAAGAGGTTGAGAGCAGAGCTTGATGATGGGTATGCCCTGAGCGCAAAGGAGAAGAGGAGGTTTTTGGCGAAGCTGGTGCGCGGAGAGGTGGGCGTGGATTTGGGGCTGTTTGATTCCGTCCCTACTGTGCAGGAGGTGATGACTGCGATTAAGATTGATAATGAGATGGCCGGTCATAATGCGCCGTCTGAGGTGAATGTTGGGGGCCCTACGTTGGCGGAGGCTATTTTCGGCCTGCTGGGTGATCAGAGTTTGAAGGTGGGCGGCAATAGTGAGACGGTGACAGATGGCGAGTAGAGGTATTTTTCCTTCCCTTAGTGGCGTGGATGATGCCGTGTTGGGCAGGTTTGCGGAGGTGCTTGGAGACAGGGAGTGGCGGTTGAATCATTTGTATTGGGTGGAGAGCAAGATGGTGAAGGGTGGGGATAAGGTGGTGCGGTTCCGCATGAACAGGGTACAGCGCAAGTTGCACCGGGGGCTGCATCACCGCAATGCTATTTTGAAGAGCCGCCAGATGGGGATCAGCACTTATCTTGCGATGCTGGCGTTGGATTGCATGTTGTTTGTTGATGGGTTCCATGCCGGGATTGTGGATAAGTCTTTGCCGGATGCCGAGAATAAGCTGGGCAAGATCAGGTTTGCATGGGACAGGCTGGATTATGTGCCTGCACATGCGACTGATGAGGATTTGTGGCTGGCGAGGCTGGGCCGGATGATTAAGGAGAGGACTGGCAAGCTGGTGAAGAGCAAAGGGCTGGTGCCGGTGTATGCTAATGACCGTGAGCTGAGGTTTGCCAATGGGAGCGATATTTATTCCGGGGCCAGTTTGCGCGGCGGCACATTGGATTTGCTTTGGCTGACGGAGTTTGGGAGTACGGCGTGCCATTTTCCAGCCAAGGCTGCGGAAATATTGTCCGGGGCGTTTAATACGGTGCCGAGCGACGGGTTTTTGTTTAACGAGTCAACGCATGAAGGGGGCAGAACCGGGCTGAATTATGAGATTATGAAGGGTGCGCTGGATTTGACGGGGAAGAGGCTTTCTAATGTGCAGTGGAAGTTTTTCTTTTTCCCGTGGTTTGAGGATTCAGGGTACGTTCTGGCCGGAGAGGGGTATGATGTGCTGGATGAGGACAGGGCGTATTTTGACGAGTTGAGGGAGAAGGGGATCAGCCTGAGTCAGGAGCAGATGGTGTGGTACAGCCACATGAAGCAGACGCAGGGAGAGTTGATGAAGCAGGAGTACCCGAGTACGCCAGAGGAGGCGTTGTGGCCGCATGTGTCGGGGGCGATTTATGGTGCCGTGATGCACAGGTTGCGGGCGCAGGGGCGCGTGGGGGCGGCGTTTGCCGTGGAGCCGGGGTTTCCGTTAGTTTCCGCATGGGATTTAGGGTTGAACGATAGTACGGCTATTTGGGCGGCGCAGGTGGTAGGGTATGAGGTGCGGCTGCTGAAGTTTTACCAGTCCAGCGGGTTGGGGATGACGGAGTATGCCGAGGTGATTCGTTTGTGGGAGCGCGAGTTGGGGATGAGTTTTGATGAGCATTTGTTTCCGCATGACGGTAACCGGAGGAATTGGGGCGGTGATCCTATGTCTCTTTTTCGGAATACCGGGATTGGAGGGCGGCTGGTGAGGGTGCCGAGGATTCCGCGCGTGTGGATGGGGATTGATGCCGTGAGGACGATGTTGAAGAATGCGGTGTTTCATGAGGATTGTCTGAAGGAGTGCCGGGGCGAGGGTGATGTGAAGTTGTTGAGCGGGGTGGATTGCATTGCCGCTTACCGCAAGAAGACGGTGCTGGAGGATGGGGTGAGCCATGATGTGCCGGAGCATAACGAGGCGTCTCATGGGGCTGATGCGTTGAGGACGCTGGGCGAGGCGTTGAAGAAGGGGCTGGTGTCACGTGCGAGCGGTTTTGTTAGCCGTGAGGAGTCTGGCGGATGGCTGGATGAGGATGATGATTGGGGCGGAGGGAACAGGAGCGGAGGATTGGCGAGGATGGATTGATTTTTTTGTGTGTTTGTTGTTGATGGTTTGCGTGTTGTGTGGGTATCTAATTGAATGATTAGATGCGTTTTTGTTTTTCCGTGGTATGAGTGGGGTATGGGTTTCAAGAAGAATATGAAGGGTGAAGCTCCTCCCGTTCAGGCTCCGAAGGTGGAGACGGTGAGTGCCGGGGAGAGCGAACATGCGGCGAAGCGCAGTTTACTGGAGGAGCAACGCAGACGGCGAGGCAGGGCATCAACCCTGCTTGCGAGTGAGGTAGAGAGGCAGCATGGAGGCGCGGCTAGTGGTAAACGGGAGACGTTGGGATGAGCCGTCAGGATGAGGCGGATGAGCTGGTGCGCCTGTATAACGGGTTGAGGAAGCAACGGGATGAGCTTGCAAAGACGTGGCAGTTTGCCCGCTGGTATTTGCTGCCGAACAGGGTGGATGATTTAAGGTTTCGTCCGTCCGATTTTGTGGGCAGGGTGCGGAATGGGGCGGCCAGGATGGCCTGTGCCCGGCTGGCCGGAGCGCATATGAGCCATATTGTGACGAGCCATGAGCCGTGGTTCAAGTGGATCGCGAGGCCCGGAGATGTAGCGGAGGAGGATGTGGAGGAGGCTAACGCATGGTATGGCAAGTGTTCCGATATTGCTTTGATGGAGCTGACGCGGAGCAATTTTTATTCCGAGATTTACGAGTGTTTTCTTGATCGTGTCGGCATGGGGACGGGGAGTTTGTATTGCGGGCCGGGCAGGAGCGTGAGGTTGTTGTTTAAGGCGATTTCCCCGGAACAGGTTTGCGGGGAGGTGGATGACGAGGGCCGGGTGGTGGTGTTTGTGAGGGAGATGCTGTTGTCTGCTTATGATGTGGCGGATTTGTTTGGCAAGGCGGCTTTGAGTGAGGGGATGGCGGCGGATTATCATCAGGGAGGGGCCGGTATGTATGAGAAGAAGTGGGTGGTGCTGCATGTGGTGCGGCGGGCGAAGAAGCCGAAGATGGGCCGCGGCTGGGAGAGTTTTTATGTGGATCAGCAGGGGAAGAGGGTGATGCGGCGGGAGATGGAGTGGGAGATGCCGTATATGGCGACGCGCTGGAAGATGAATGGGACAAGTTTTTTCGGGTTTGCTCCGTGGCAGGATGTGGAGGGCGAGGTGAGGGGGGTGGAGGAGATTGAGAAGGATTTGGAGAAGGCGCGGCGTGTGGCGATAGATCCCCGGATTTTGACGGCGGCAAAGCTGGTGGGAGAGGTTGATTTGCGGGCTGGCGGGAAGACGTTGGTTGATCCGGATTTGTTGCAGGATGGCGGAGTGTTGTTGCCGAAGGAGTGGGCGGCTGTGGGGGATGTGAGTCTTTCTTATAAGCAGCTTGCGGATAAGGAGCAGCGGATTAAGGATGCGTTTTTGGTGCCGATGCTGGAGCTGTTTGCGTATGATGAGGGTAAGAAGGGGTTTCCCACGGCGACGGAGGTGATGGCGCGCGAGAATCAGTATTTGTTGCAGTTTTTTCCGTCTTTCGTGCAGTTTGCCTATGATGTGCAGCCGACGCTGGACAGGGTGTTTATGGTGCTGTACAGGGCCGGGGTTTTTCCAGATCCGCCTGATTGCGTGAGAGAGGATGTGATTAGGAATGGGGCTGTTGTGGGGACTGCGCTGAAGAATCCGGGGGTGACGTATAATAATAAGGTGGCGTTGGTGCTGAAGCGGATTGAGAGCGATGCTTTTGCTGCCGCGTTGAGGGAGGCGGTGGAGTTGGGTGAGGCGGTTCCCGGTTTGCTGGATCATTTGGATGTGGATCGTGGCATGAGAGCGCGGCTGCGGTCTCTTGGCGTGTCTGAGGATAGTATCAGGGGGAATATTGAGGTGGAGGACATGAGGCGGCGGAAGAGTGCGGCGGTGATGGATGAGGATGAGTTGAGGCTGCGTCAGGCGGGCGCGGCTGTGATGAAGGATGAGGCTGCGGCTGCCAAGATGGCGGCGGAGGCTCAGGGTGGAGCGGCGTAGTTGATTTATGAGCAGTACGTTTTATGATTAGTTATAATGTAGATAAAGAGAAGGAGTTGTTAGATTTGTTTGCGCGGAGGTGGAAGGCCAAGAGGTTGTTGTTGCGGAGCGAGGAGTGGAAGGTGGTGCTGGAGTGGATGAAGGAGTTTTTTCAGACAGATTTGCCGTGTTTTCAGAAGCAGGATGGGGAGAGGTTGTTTGATCCTTTGGATGCGATGAGGCGGGATGCTCACCGGGAGGTGGTGTTGTGGCTGGAGATGCTGCCGAAGGATAAGGGTAGAGAGGAGGGCGAGTAATGAAGAGACGGTACAGGAGAGGGATTGGCAAGAATCCGGGGAAGGGGCCGAAACGGCCTGCCGTGGCGGAGGTGGCAGAAGGCGGAGCTCAACAGATTGAAGATAGAAGAAGTGATATGATTAATGATAAAGAATGCAATCATGCCGAGGCGATAGCCAAGGATTTTTATGGGGTAGTTTCCGAGGATAACGGCGGCGGCTGGAAGTCTTGGGGAGATTTAACCGATCCGCAGCGGGCAGCGTTTGTGCGATTGGCGCAGCAAGCCCTGCCCATTATTGGCAGGCATGCGCTGGGGGATGTCCGTGACTATCTCGGTATTAAGGCTGCCGGCAAGTCTAGCTGGTGGGAAAAGGCCCTGTATGCCGCCGGAGCAGTTATTGCCGGGGCTATCCTTGGCGGCTTGGGAATGTCTCTGTCCGGCTGTGGGCATTCCGTGAATGTGACGCCAGACCGGGCTGAGGTGTGCAAGGATGGGGCCTGTCTGGTTCTGGAGCCGGGGCGTGTGAGTTTTTTACAGGCTCAGCCCGTGAGTGATGTTCCTCCCGTAGTTAAACAGGATAAGTAAGATGACTGGTTCCCTGACGAGCTGTTCTGTGCTTGGCGCGGCGATGCTGACGGTAGCGAATGCCGTTACTTCTACCCCGACGATTGATAGTTTGATGACTCCGGCGAGTGTGGTGAGCGTGATGTCGATTTTCCTTTGGAGGGAGACGAAGAAGAATGAGAAGTTGCAGGCGGAGTTGGAGAAGGAGCGGGAGGCGCGTCGGGAGGCCGAGCATAAGTGCAGTTCGTGTCAGTTTGTAGTAGAGGCGAATGAACAGTTTATAAGCAAGAATAAGTAGATGATGAAAGTAGCATTGAGTATCGGGCATAGCCCGCAGGATGGAGGGGCTGTGATGACGAACCGGAAGCATTCAGAGTTTTCTTTCTGGACGGCCCATATTGGCAAGGTGAAGGATGAGTTGGAGCGGCTGGGTTATGAGGCTGTGGTGT